>ERZ1740070.23-NODE-23-length-139779-cov-14.592711_pt1 | contig 139779 bp, 139 predicted proteins | sample MGYA00581734_ERZ1740070 | MGnify/ENA primary metagenome ERZ1740070 (study PRJEB43018, sample SAMN04849744) | marine metagenome | isolation source: floating plastic debris | place: Pacific Ocean | collected 2008-09-01 | study: EMG produced TPA metagenomics... | reverse complement strand
GCAGGCGCGCTTCGATGAGGCGCTATACGCCGTCTCGAGAGAGCGGCAGTTCACTCCGCGTTTGATCTAAGCGCGCCTAGTCTCTTATCTCCAGACGCCAAGCGGCGGTCTGGCTTTTGGTGCTGCGGTTTAGCCTCATCCTGAGCGAAGTCGAAGGACGAGGCGAGCGCCCGGGAAGCACGGCCCTTGATCCTTCGACTTCGCTCAGGATGAGGGCCTAAGGGGATACGCGCCCACGCAGCCGCAGACCCCAGCGCAGGCTGGGGTCCAGGGACGGATCTTTGCGTGCGCAGAGATTGGCGGATAGGGGAAACGTTGTCTATAAACCTGCCTGAGCGCATCGAGGAACCACCTCACTTCCCGCCCTTCCGCTCGCTTCTAAAACCCACTAAGAGGCGCGCATGAATGGATTTCTTCTTGTCGCGATTGGCGGGGCGATTGGTGCCTCGATGCGCTATGCCGTCGGCCTTGCTTTTACCGAGCATGGCGGCGTTTCTGGCGCGTGGGCGACCCTGTTCGTGAACATAGTCGGTAGCTTTACTTTAGGCATATTGATGGGCTGGTTCACCAGCCGTGAATTAGCGCTAGAGAACACGCTCTGGCTGCTCGTCGGCGTTGGCATGATGGGCGCTTTCACGACCTTCTCCGCCTTCTCGCGCGACACGGTCCACATGTTCATGACTGGCGAGTTGATGAAGGGATTGGTCTTTGCCGGCTTGAATATGGTCGGGGCTTTGGCAGCGTTTGCAGCCGGGCTTTTAGCTTTGAAAAGGTTGCTCGCATGAGCCGACAAGTGATCACGGAAACCGTCTCTGAGAAAGAAGGCGGCGTGCGGCTCGATCGCTGGGTCAAGCGGCGTATGCCAATGACGCAAGGCGAGTTGGCAAAGCTTCTCCGCACTGGACAGATCCGGGTCGACGGCGCGCGGGCGAAAGCGAATACACGGCTTGAGGCGGGCATGTCGGTTCGCCTTCCGCCGTTTGAATCGAAAACTGCGAGCAATGGTGATGGACCTTGGAGCGCGCCGAAACAGCCCAACGCAAAAGCGCTCGCCTTTCTGAAGCCACTGATTTTGCATGAAGATGATGAGATGTTCGTGCTGAACAAGCCGGCTGGGATCGCTGTACAAGGCGGAACGGGGCAGGGCGGACGTCACATTGATGGCATGCTGGACGCGCTCTCCGATGGCGAGCATCGCCCGCGCCTGGTCCACCGGCTCGACAAAGCCACGTCCGGTCTGTTGGTGATTGCGAAACACCCGTCTTCTGCTTCTCGGCTCGGGAACCTGTTTCACTCGCGCGATATGGATAAAGTCTATTGGGCGGTCACGGTTGGCGTGCCGCACCCCCCGGCGGGGCAGTTGCGCTCCTGGATGCGCAAAGGCACCGATGAAGAGGGCCGCGAGCGGATGATCCTGGGCGCGCACGGGGATAAGATCTCCAAGCATGCGATCACGGACTATATGGTTGTCTCGACAGCAGCGCGGCGGGCCGCCTGGGTTGCGTTGAAACCCTCTACGGGCCGCATGCACCAATTGCGCTTTCACATGCATGAGCTTGGCACCAGCATTCTTGGCGACGAGAAGTACGAGACGCGCCGGGAAGTGCCGCAAGGCGTGGCGCGAGGCCTGCATTTGCATGCCCGCGCGCTGGTCATCCCGCGCAAATCGGGCAAGCCGCTGGTGGTGCAAGCGCCGCTATCCGGCACAATGAAACAGACATTCGAAACGCTTGGCTTCCTGGAAAGCGAAGCTGGCCGCGACCCGCTGGAGCTGTTTGTTTAGACCTCGCGTCGTCAAGTGCCATCTCTTGTCGATGGCGTCTGAAAGATGAGACCATGCTGATTGTTCGCAAAGCACGATCCGAAGACATCAATCAAATTGTCGAGCTTTTGGAAACAAGACGCTCAGAACTGGAGACTTGGGCGCCTAAGTTTTGGAAGAAATCCCCGAAGTCTGCAGCGATCAGTTCTGCGTTTTTCAAGACACTGCTTGAAGACCCAAACGTCACGGTACTGGTTGCACAGGATGAAGCGGCTATTGTTGGTTGCTTGCAATACAGACCAACCTTTGTGCCACCTGTCTATGAGCCTGGTGGCACGACTTGGATGGTCGATGATTTTGTCGTCAGTGCAAATGACTGGGACGGTGTCGGCAAGGCAATGTTGTCGGAATTAGAGGCGCGCACGATCGATGAAACTGACGGACAATTGATCTTTCCCGTGCCGAAGAAAGACGATGCTGCATCAGGGTTTTTCGAGACGGCAGGTCTTATGCCCACGACGGTTTGGTGGACGCATTCAAAACCCGATCGTGGCGACGAAGGCGTCTAGCGGTCTTTCGGGTCGAGGGCGTCGCGGAGACCATCGCCGATAAAGTTCAGGCAGAGCAGGGTGATCATCATGGTCAGCGCTGGCGCGAGCAGCATCCACGGCTTGTCCTGCATCTCCTTGGCGCCGTCAGAGATCAGCACGCCAAGCGAGGTTAGCGGCTCGTTCACGCCGAGGCCGAGGAAGGACAGAAAGCTTTCTGCCAAGATTACGACGGGAATGGTCAGCGTCACATAAACCGCGACAGGGCCGACGACGTTTGGCAGGATGTGGCGGCGAATGATCGTAAAGAAGGGAACACCCGTGGCGCGGGCGGCTTCGATATATTCCATATTCTTGATCGCCAGGGTCTGACCGCGAACAATCCGGCTCATAGTCAGCCATTCGACGGCGCCAATCGCGGCGAAGATCAGGATGATATTCCGACCGAACACGGTCAGCAGCAAGATGACGAAGAAAATGAATGGCATCGCATAAAGCACGTCGACAAAGCGCATCATGATATTGTCGACCCGCCCGCCAACAAAACCGGCGACCGCGCCCCAGGTGACGCCAATGATGAGAGACACAATCGTCGCGACCAATCCAACCGCGAGGGAAATCCTGAGGCCAATCATCAGGCGGGCGAGGCTGTCACGGCCCTGCCGGTCAGTGCCTAGGAGATGCCAGTTCTCAAAGGTTGGTGGCAACTCGGTCAGGTTTGAGATTGTGGTGTATTTATGGACCCAGAGCATGGGTCCAAACAGCGAGACAACCACCATAAAGCCGAGCACCCACATCGAAACGACGGCAGCTTTGTTTCGGAACAGGCGCGCTTTGGCATCGTCCCAGAGGGACCGGCCACCTTGCAGGGCGGTTTCGACCGCTTCTTTTCGGCCTGTGAGATCCAATGAATCAGTCATACTTCACCTTTGGATCGAGCAGGGCGTACAAAATATCGGCAATCAAATTGAACAGCACGATCAGCGTCGCGTAAATGATCAGCGCCCCCATCACGAGCGTATAATCGCGGTTGATCGCGCCATCGACAAAGTAAGAGCCCATCCCTGGAAGCCCGAAAATTCGTTCGATAACGAGAGAGCCTGTCATCACCCGCGCCATGGCTGGTCCAACATACGAGACCAGCGGCAGGATTGCGGAGGGGAGGGCATGCTTCATAACGACTTCGCGTTCGCTGAGCCCCTTGGCGCGGGCAGTGCGAATATGGCCGGAGCGCATCGTCTCAATCACGCTCGCGCGCATCAGCCGCGATATGATGGCGATCTGTGGCAGCGCCAATGTGATCACTGGCAGCGTCATATTGTGCAAGCTCATGCCGATATTCGGATAGGTGCCGAGCCCGCCGACAGCGAAAATACCAAAGGTCAGCGCAAAGATCAGGATCAGAACCGGGCCAGTCACAAAGGTCGGGATCGAAATCCCAGCCATCGCGAAACCCATAACCGAATAGTCCCCGGCTGTGTTTTGGCGCAGACCCGCATAAATCCCCATCGCCGTGCCAACAATGATGGCCAACGTGATCGACAAGAAGCCAATGGCAAGACTAATCGGCAAGCCGTCTGCAATCAGATCATTCACGCTTTTGCCGAGCGTTTTCATGCTCGGCCCGAAATCAAGCTGTGCGACGCCCCAGAGATAGTCGGTATATTGCTGCCAGAGCGGTTTATCGAGGCCAAACTTGGCGTTCAGAGCGGCCTCTGTTGCGGCGTTGAGCTTGCGCTCGCCATCAAATGGGCCACCAGGCGCCATGCGCATCATGAAGAATGCGACCGTGATGATCAAAAGAAGGGTTGGAATCGCGATGAGCAGGCGGCGCGCCGTATATGCCCAAGGGATTCGCGAGAGTGTACGCTGCAGGGCTGACACTGGGTCTCGGGCTCCTCGAGAGGTATGTGTAATTGAATCAACGCTCGGGGCTTGGCAGCCCCAACAACTCTTCTTACGTTCACGTCCAAAGAGGCAAAGTCAACGCCCATCTACACCGGAGTTACGGAATGGTCGAAATTCGCAAAGTCACAGACGGTTTTGCAGTCGCCCCTCAAATCGAGGAATCAGATGTTCAGGCCATCGCGGATGCGGGGTTTAAAACCCTGATTGCCAACCGGCCTGATGGCGAAGGCGGCGTTGAGCAGCCGCGCATGGGCAACATTCGCACGAGGGCTGAAGCGCTTGGAATGGCATTCGTAGCGATTCCTTTCTCAGGGGCCCCAACACCAGATATTTTAGAGCGCTACAACGCTGCTTTGGCCGAGGCCCCGGCGCCTGTTCTGGCCTATTGTCGCACCGGAACGCGGTCGATCACGGCTTGGGCGTTGACCCATGCGGGACAGGGCATGGCGGACGAAATCGTAGATGCTGCTGCAGGTGCAGGCTACGACCTCTCCGCGCTGAAGCCACTGCTGTAACGCAAGCGTTATTTGATTGTGAGCACTTATTCACTTCCGGTGTGGGAAAGAGCTTGCTAGCTTCAATTAAGCATGCGATCCACCACCAAAGTGCCGAGTAGACGGCTAAGGAGTAAAGTATGTCACGAAACTGGTTGGCAGACTTTAAATACGAAGATGGCGCCTGGCTCGTCAAAAAGACCGGGCATCGTGTGCCTGCGACGCGTGAGCTGGCCAATGACATCTTCACCTGGCTAACATTCTATACTCTGGCGCAATCTTGGCGGACCTGGCGGCGTATCAGCGGGCATAAGCGCCCGACCATTGCATTTTTCCCCGAAAAGCCACGTCCGTGGTACCATATCTGGCCGGTTATGCATGCCTCTGGCGCAAAACTGATTTCGGATACGAGCGTCGCCGATATTGTATTCCAATTTGATGATACGACGGCCGCCGACCACACGCCGCCAGTGACAAAACCTGGTGCGAAGCTCGTCAATTTTGATTGCAATGATATTTCGAAATCCAATGTGGCCGCTGCGTTTGAGCGAGCTGCCGGCTATAGCCTCGCGGTCGATCCGACGACATTTACCGGCACGATGGTAGAAAAGTCAGAAAAGAATGCCTGCCATGATGGCCGGATCCTTGAGGGGCCGCTTGAGCGCCCGATTGAAGACAAAACTTACCAGGTGTTGGTGGATAATGAGATTGCAGGCGGTCTGATCGAAGATTTGCGCTGCTGTATTTGCGGCGGCAAGCCAGCTGTTGTGTTCCGCAAAAGACGTCCAATCGACCGACGTTTCCTGAACGAGAATGCTGAAGTTGTGCTCGACACACCCGAAAACTGCTACACGGACGATGAAATTCGCGTGATCTCACGATTTGCTGATGAGATCGGTCTGGAATGGGGCGGCGTGGACGTGCTACGCGATAATGCGTCTGGACGAATCTACATCGTCGACGCGAACAAAACCGATATGGGACCACCGGTCGCCCTAAAGCTTGGGGACAAGTTGAAATCGACCCGCCGTATGGCCAAAGCCTTTGTCGCTGCGTTCGCGCCGAAACGTAAGTAGTTTGCCGGACTTGTGAAATCAGGGCAGGTATGCCCACGACGAACCATAACAAGAAGACCAGAGCAGCATTACTCCCATGGCAATACCTTTTGTGCGTGAAATAGAATTTGAATACGGAAAAGTGGAGCAAGTCTCTCCCCTTTTGCGCCGCGTTGTCGCGAACAATCCAGGCCCGTTCACCTATGTCGGGACCGGCGTTTATATCGTTGGTCATGGCGAAGTTGCGGTGATCGATCCAGGCCCGAACACGAAAGAGCATTTCGACGCTCTAAAAGCCGCTTTAGAGGGCGAAACGGTCAAATACGTCCTGGTTACACACGGGCACTCTGACCATTCTCCGCTTGCGAAACCGCTGGCCGACTGGGCCGGTTGTAAAGTCTATGCGAAAGGCTGCGGTGAGCCGACCGCCAAAGGCGAGCTCGGTAGCGAGGACGATCCAGGCTTCACGCCGGATGAGTGCACCCGCGACGGCGACCTATTCGAAGGCCCGGGTTGGACCCTGGAAACAATCGAAACGCCGGGCCACACAACCAACCATATCTGCTTCGGGCTCAAACAAGAGAACGCGTGTCTCTCGGGCGATCATATTATGGGCTGGTCGACAACGATTGTTGCGCCGCCAGATGGCAATATGGCCGACTATTTCGACAGTCTCGATAAAATCGAAGAACGTTCTTTTGACATTCTCTGGCCGACCCATGGGTCTCCGATTGAAGGCAAAGCTTTCGTGAAAGAGTTCATCCAGGCTTATCGTCAGCATCGCCAAGACCGCGAGGACGGTGTCATCGCGCAGTTGAAAGCCGGCGAAACCTCAATCCCAGAAATGGTCAGAACCATGTATGTCGGATTGGAAGAGCGCCTGTTCCCGGCTGCTTGCATGAGCTTGCTCGGCCATATGTTCAAGCTCATCGAAGAAGGGCGCGTCACCTCTAGCGATGCGCGCCCTGTCGTTCAAAGTGAGTTCCGTTTGACGAAAGTCGAAGCTTAAGGCGCGCGCCGCCCGTCGGCACGGTCTTCAAGCTCAACCATCAGTCCATAGACACGGGTCGAGTTGGCGCCGAGATCGGAGAGGCCAACGCGGCTCGTCGAGCGGATGTCCACCTCGGTGACGCCATCAACCGCGCGCAGGCGGACAGCGACATCATCCTTAAACCCAAACCAGCCAGAGGTTGCCGTGGCTTCTACCTGAAGTGTGTCACCCTCGGTAGTTTCTGGCGCGAGAATGTCCCAGCCTCGGCGATCCATGATCCGCTCCGCGACCGCAGCAACCTCTTGTGGAGACTGACTGAAGTAAAGCGTTTCCATCTTTTGATAGACTGTGCCTTTACCCGCTTCTTTGGTTTCGGCTTCTTCCTGGATTTCCGACACGAGACGACCAGCCGTACCGGGCCAGCGTTCTTCGGCATAGTCAGGTACGGTCGGCGCATCGAGGACGGGATTTGTCTCGCCTTGTGCGGTCCGCGCAGCCATCAAAGAGTCGCTGAACTGGATTGGGTCTTCCCAATTGGTTTGAATGTCATGCAGCGGCGGCAGGGCGTTCGCTTGCGCGCCAAGTCCCGCAAGCCGGAACATACAAAACGCCGCGATCAACGTTGCTGCGAGAGCAAGAATGAAAGGCTGCGTGCGCGGCGCTTTTATTAAGGCAATAACCTGCGCGATGATCGAGAGACCAAGCGCCAGCATCGCAATGCCCGGGCCAACGCCAATCGTCATTTGTCCAAGACCGACCTGCCAAGGCCAGAAGCCGAACTTGGTGCCAAGTGCAGCAATGGCGAACCATAGTACGGCGAAGATTGAGACGGCGAGCGCGAAAATCGCGACTTTCATCCGCCAGCCAGCTTTTGGGGTGTCGACTGCGTCGCTCATTGGGTGCCTCCTCTGTCCCGATTTAACCGAGATAGACCATAATAAGAGACAAGGAAATCATTTGCGCAGCGACAGGCCTATCGAAAACAAGTCTATGGCAAATCGGCAGCTTCCGCGAAGCCGGTATACTCGTAAGGCTCAACCCCAGGTGCACTAATGGCGTCATTATAGCGAATCCAAGCGCGCGTCTTCTCAGCATCATCACACGTAACGCGAACCCATTCTTGGTCTTCGGGACCCTGCTCAAAAACCGTGCTTTGTGGCAGGTCGCCCTCGTTCATTTCATATTGAACGCCATCTTTCTCAGCGATGAAAAAGCCTTCCGCGATATAGCTTTTATAGATCAATTGATCGCCGGTTTTCAGCGAAAGCTCTTCCTCGCCATCGCCAACAAGGACCGTCAGCGTGCGATCTTCTTTGATCGTAAACGTTGTCGGATAAACCATGGAGACATACTCAATCCGGTCGGCATCATTGCGATCGCGATTCCAAGGGCTGTAGGTCGCTTTGTGGGGAAGTCCGCAATAAATCGGCGGATAGACTTCATACGTGATGGTCTCATGGCCCATTACGGTCACGCCTTCCTGGGTCACTGAAAATGCATTGGGATACTCCCCTGACCAGTAGAGCTGCATCTCCCAACCGTCTGGATAACCGATCGTTGGAATGTCTTCAGGCGATGGCAGCGATACGGGCTCAGGTTCGGTTTCAGGCGTCGATAACTCGCCCGTCTCTTCGTCTGCGGTCTCATCTGCGATTTCTGGTGCAGGCGCATCGGTGGCTGGATCTGGTCCAGAAGGGTTGCACGCAGTTAGCACCATCCCGGCAGACGCCGCATACAAAACAGTCCGGATCATTGTTTCCTCACTTCTCTTTAAGTTTGTGCTGCGCGGACTCGACCCTTGCTGTCAATTGTGGCGGCAATGACTTGGCATTTGAGGCGTTTTCGTGTGGAAGGAGCGCTCCAAATTCTCTAAGGCATGGCTATGACCAAACCTATCGTCCGTTTCGCGCCCTCTCCGACAGGCAATCTGCATGTTGGAAACGTCCGCACCGCTTTAATCAATTGGCTATTCGCCGCTGGGCAGGGCGGGACTTTTATTCTGCGGATCGATGATACTGACCTCGAGCGATCCACGGCCGAGTATGAGCAAGGCATCAAAGACGACCTGACCTGGCTGGGCCTCACATGGGGCAACACGTTTAAACAGTCTGAGCGGTTCGATAAGTATGACGCCGCCGCCGACAAGCTCCGCGATATGGGCTTGCTCTATGCGTGTTACGAGACCGCCGATGAGCTTGACCGGCAACGCAAACTGCAGCGGGCACGGGGAAAACCGCCAATCTATAACCGGGCCGGCCTCAACCTGACCGATGAAGAGAAAGCCGCATTTGAAGCTGAGGGGCGTAAGCCGCATTGGCGCTTCAAGCTCAGCGGCGAGCGAGTCGTTTGGAATGATCTCGTGCGCGGTGAGCAAGCGATCGAAACCAGCAGCCTGTCTGACCCGGTCCTGATCCGCGCGGATGGATCATACCTGTACACACTGCCGAGCTGCGTGGATGATATCGAAGCGGGCATCACCCACGTGGTCCGCGGTGAGGACCATGTAACCAATTCGGGCGCCCAGATTGAAATCTTCAAAGCACTTGGCGGAACCGCACCGGATATGGCTCACACGCCGCTTTTGGTTGGCGCAGACGGCGCGAGTCTGTCGAAGCGGCTCGGGTCGCTCGGAATGGGCGAGCTGCGGTCTCAAGGTATCGAGCCGCTGGCCATTTGCTCGCACCTCGCAAAACTCGGCACCAGCGACAATGTCGAAATTCGTGACTCTCTCGCCCAGCTCGCAGAAGAGTTTGATTTCGGAAAAATCGGTCGCGCACCAGCCCGATTCGATGAAGCCGATCTGGCCTCTCTAAATGCCGTGATTACGCATGGCATGTCTTTCGCCGACGCCGAAGTGCGTCTCGCTGCGATTGACCCGCTGGCTGCCAATGAAGCCTTTTGGCTGCTGGTACGCGAAAACTGTCAAACCGTTGAAGATGCGGCGCGTTTTGTCCCGGTGGCGTTTGGCGAGATCGAGCCGGTTATCGATGATGAGGACCGCGACTTTATCAACCAAGCGGCCAGTCTTCTGCCCGTTGGTGAGCTCACCGATGAAACGTGGGGTGCCTGGACGTCCGCCCTCAAGTCTGAGACAGGCCGCAAAGGCAAAGGCCTGTTTATGCCATTGCGTAAGGCCCTGACGGGGATGGAGCGCGGCCCAAGCGTCGGCGACATGCTGGCTTTGATGGGGCGCGACCGCGCTTTAACACGACTGAGATAGAGTGATATTGACATTTCTTGTGCCAATTCTATCCGTTTGAGGGTACAAAGGCCGCAAGCAAATCCGACAGTAGAAGACTGCTAACCTGCGGCGATACTATTCTCCAATCTTGGAGAGGGAGGATCCTCGTGCGCACGTTTGTTTTATCGCTTATTTCTACACTATTGGCCGTCACAGGCGCGCAAGCGCAAGACGACCTGCAGCCGCCAAATATCGTTATAATCCTTGTCGATGATGCGGCTTTGATGGACCTTGGCGCCTATGGCGGAGAGGCGCAAACTCCGAACATTGACGCATTGGCCGCACGAGGCGCCATGTTCACGCAGTATCGAACCTCGCCGCTTTGTTCGCCAACCCGCGCTATGCTGCTGACCGGGCTCGACAATCACCAGACTGGCATTGCGACGATCCCGGAAGTGCTCCCGCCCGAGCACAAGGGTCAAATGGGATACACGATGGCGCTTGAGCCGGGTGTTCTAACGCTAGCGGATCGTTTGCGGACCGCAGGGTATCGCACGCTGATGAGCGGCAAATGGCATCTCGGCGAAACGGCAGATGAAATGCCAAACAGTCACGGCTTTGATCGCTCTTTCGCTTTGGCCGCATCCGGCGCCGACAATTGGGACGATAAATCCTACATGCCTTATTATGAGGACGCGCCTTGGTGGGAGGACGGCGTCGAGGCGGCTCTGCCAGACGACTTTTACTCCTCCGAATTTATCGTCGACAAAATGATTGAGTATCTAGACGGCACAAACCAAGATCAGCCGTTCTTTGCCTATTTGCCCTTTCAAGCGATCCATATCCCCGTTCAAGCACCTGCCGAGTTCATCGCAAAGTATGACGGCGTCTATGATGAAGGGTGGGCCGTGCTTCGCGAAGCTCGATTTGAACGGGCACAATCATTAGGACTCATCGAATCCGGTGTTCCGCTCGCCGAAATGCCGTCGCATGCGCGCAAATGGAACGAGCTCAGTGAGGATGATCGCGAGCTCTATTCCGCGATGATGGAAGTCAACGCTGCCATGTTGGATGCGATGGATTTTCACATCGGTCGGTTTGTCGAATATCTGAAAGCGAACGGACAGTATGAAAACTCGATCTTCGTAATCACGTCCGACAATGGCCCCGAATACAATCGCGGTGACAGCGACATGCGGCTGAAAATCTGGCAATCTATGAATGGTTACAATATTGACCCTGAAAACGCTGGAGCGCCGGGTAGCTGGGGCTTTATTGGTCCAGAATGGGCGGCTGCAGCTGCAACGCCCGGCGCGCTGTACAAGTTCTACGCGACCGAAGGCGGGATCCGAGCGCCGCTGATTATTGCCGGTCCTGATATTGCGCCAGCGACAATTACGTCTCCCGCCATGGTGTCTGACCTCACACCAACGCTTCTCGATTGGGTCGCCGCTCCCGCTGCGCCACAAGACGCCAAGCCAATCACCGGACGGTCTTTGCTGTCCGTACTCCGCGGACAGGCGGAGACGGCTTACGGGCCAGATGATATTCGCGCTATCGAAGTCTCGGGAAACAGCGCGCTGTTCAAAGGCGATTACAAAATCACCCGGTCCATGCCGCCGATGGGAGACGCGCAATGGAAGCTGTTCGATATCATAGGCGACCCTGGCGAAACGTCAGACTTGAGTGCGTCTCAGCCAGGTGTGCTTGCTGATATGAAAGCTGAATATACTGCCTATGCCGCGGCCAATGGTGTGCTGGACATGCCAGCAGGCTATAACTCCAGCGAAGCGATCTTGAAGAATTCAACAGCCCGGTTCTATAAGCACAATCGGCACATTTTAATCATCTCTGGGATCGTCATTCTGATTCTGCTCTACGTTTTGTACCGCGTGATCCGAGCAGTTTTCCGGCGCTTGCGCGCTTAAGATCGAGACTTAACCTATACATGGCATCGACTTGTCCGTGCGATCTCTTATGCTCAGCCCGGAATGTTGGGTAAAAGGGATCAACGATATGAAATCGTATTTTGTGGCACTGGCGGTTCTCGCGGTCGCGGCCTGTTCTGGCGCGCAAGACACTGAGGCGCCCGCCGAGATCACAGCAGAGCGACCAGACCCTATCACTGTTGAAGACCGGTTCGCCATTCTGGCGCTCGACTGCGTGCATCGTGAATACCCGAACAAGATTAGCCATGTGCTGCAATCGTCTGAGGATGCAAAACCGCCCCATCAACTGACGCCAGCTTTTTATGGCTGTTTCGATTGGCATTCTTCCGTGCACGGACACTGGCTGCTCACACGCTTGCTGAACACCAACCCAGATACGGTCTTCGCGGACGAGATTAGAGAGAAGCTGTCACAGAGTTTCACCGCCGAAAACTTCGAAGGAGAACTCGCTTATTATAGCGCTCCCGGTCGCAACTCATTTGAGCGGCCTTATGGCATCGCTTGGTATCTTCAGCTCGTGGCGGAGCTTGAAGAGAGTGAGGATGCGGAGCTGCAAACATGGCGTGAAACCTTGCGCCCGCTAGAGGATGCAATCGTCGCCAAAACACGCGCCTGGCTACCTAACTTGTCTTATCCCGTTCGCTTGGGAACTCACAATCAGACCGCCTTCGCCTTCGGGCTGATGATCGATTATGCGCGCACGGTCGGCAATCAAGCGTTTGAGCAAGAGCTGACGGATAAGGTGCTCGCCTTCCACCGCGCAGACGTAAACTGTCCGCTCGGTTATGAACCTTCTGGCGAAGACTTTCTGTCGCCCTGTTTGATGGAAGCTGACTTGATGCGCCGCGTTTTGACGGGCGTTGAGTTCTCGGCCTGGTTGGGCGCGTTCTTGCCGCAAATTCCAATCGATGGCAGGTCCGACTGGCTCGAGCCGGGCGTCGTGTTGGACGCGTCCGACGGTAAGCTGGTGCATCTGGATGGCGTCAATCTTTCCCGAGCTTGGGCACTTGAAGGAATTGCCAGCGCGTTGCCTGAGGGCGATCCGCGCATTGCCTCCCTGCTAGCGTCTGCTGCGCTTCATCGCGACACAGGAATCGCTGCTGTGTCGGATGAGCATTATTCGGGCAGCCACTGGCTCGCCAGCTTCGCAACTTACCTCACCACCCAACGCGGTCTCAACTAAGGGCAGGGTAGGATGCGCAATTTCGGTCCAGGCGTTTTAGTCGCGGCGGCTTTTATTGGCCCCGGCACCGTCACGGCCTGTACGCTCGCTGGCGCCAATTTTGGCTTCGCGCTGATTTGGGCTTTGGTCTTCGCAACCATCGCAACGATCATTCTGCAAGATATGGCCGCACGGCTCGGCACAGGCGCGCGGCTCGGATTGGGCGAGGCCTTGATGCAGAGCGCTCCAGCGCCTGCGATCAAGTGGGCCACAGGCGGCCTCGTCTTTGCAGCCCTGTTGATCGGCAACTGCGCGTATGAGAGCGGTAATCTGAGCGGCGGCGCGCTTGGATTGGATGCGCTGCTTGGGACGAGCTCTCCCGGCCAAACGACTCTGGTGGCGGGGCTGGCAATCTTAGCGGGCGCAATCGTTTTTATTGGGCGCTACGACATTCTTGAAAAGCTTCTTGTAGGCTTGGTTCTCATCATGAGTGCAGCGTTCGTGTTGAGCATAATCTTTGTGCGGCCAGACATTGGCGACTTGCTCGCTGGATTGATGCCGCGAATTCCCGATGGCGGAACGCTAACAGCCATAGCTCTGATTGGGACAACCATCGTTCCATACAATTTGTTCCTTCATGCCGCCGCCGCGCGGCGAAAATGGGCAGATGGCGGCGATACTCGCGCAGCGCGTGCTGACTCTGCCATTTCCATCGGCCTTGGTGGCTTGGTCTCTATTCTGATCCTATCGACGGCGGCGAGCAGCTTGTTCAAGAGTGGTCTCGAAATCTCGAGCGCCGCCGATATGGCCCGCGCGATTGAGCCTGCTTTTGGTGAGTCCGCACGCTACTTAATCGGGATCGGCCTGTTTGCAGCAGGTTTAACATCTGCCATTACGGCGCCTATGGCGACGGCGTTTGCGCTGAGTGAGATCATTGGCGGCGACGAAGACCGCAAGTCTAAACTGTTTCGCGGGACCGCCCTTTTTGTCGTCGTAGTCGGCGCAGCGATCAGCTTGCTCGGCATTCGGCCGATCTCTCTGATCTTGATTGCGCAATATGCGAACGGATTGCTGCTGCCCATCATCGCGGCCTTTTTGCTTTATGTGATGAACCGCAAAGACTTGCTCGGCGCGCATACCAATTCCTTGATGGCGAATGTCGCCGGCGGTGGCATCGTCCTGATCACACTAGGACTTGGCATGCGGTCGATCCTGCGCGCGGCGGGGATCATGGCATGAGTACGCGATTAGACCTCAACGCTGATCTCGGTGAGGGCTGCGCTTTTGATGCGGAGCTGATGTCGGTTGTGACCAGCTGCAACATCGCTTGCGGCGGACATGCAGGCGATGCGGTGTCCATGCGCAAGGCGCTGAGCTTAGCCAAGGAGAATGGGGTCGCGGCGGGTGCTCACCCGTCCTTTCCGGATCGTGAGAACTTCGGGCGCACAAAATCCTCGCTCTCTGGCGCTGCGCTTGAAAAGACTTTGCGGGCGCAAGTTTCAGCGTTGAAGGAAGAGGCAGATAGGCTGAGCGTTTCGCTTTCCCACTTGAAGCCGCATGGCGCGCTCTACAACATGGCGGCGCAGGATGCGGGTTTGGCTGAGAGCGTCGTTTCCGTGTTGCGCGATTTGCTGCCGAGCGCGGCCTTGTTCGGGCCACCGAACTCGAAACTGCAAGTGGCAGCTGAGGAGCAGGGCATCGACTTCGTTGCGGAAGGCTTTGCTGATCGCGCTTATGAAGTTGATGGCCGATTGCGAGACCGTGCCTTACCCGGCGCCGTGATCCACGACGCCGAAGCGCAATCCCATCAAGCCTTGACTATGGCAACGCGCAAGGAAGTCGTCACCCATCCCGGCGAAACGATCACCCTGCCGGTTCAAACGATTTGCGTGCACGGCGATACGCCAGGTGCATTTGCAGCGGCGCAATCGATTAAAGCCACGCTCGAGCGACATGGAATTTCGCTATGCCCACCGCACTGAAACCGGCGCGGATCGCAGACGATGTGTTTGAGTTTCAGGTAGAAACCTCAAAGCACGCACAAGCCCTCGCGCGTGAGCTTCGGACTGCTGGGCTGGCAGAGGATGTCGTTGCTGGCTTAGACCGGGTCAGCGTTCGTTTTGAACCGGCGCGCGCTCAACAAGTTGAGACGTGGCTTTCGGGCATTCACGAGATCCAACTCAGGAATGAATTGGTCACGCCTATTGTCGAGATTTCGGTTCAGTATGGCGGGGGGTTCGGGCCGGACTTGGCCTCTATTTGCGAGGCGATGGGCCTAACTAAGGGTGCCTTTATCGCCCTGCATACAGAGTCGGAGCATTTGGTTGAGATGATCGGCTTTACCCCCGGATTTTCTTACATTTCTGGCTTGCCGGAGTCATTTGAAATCCCACGCCTTGGGACACCTCGCCCGCGCGTTCCGGCTGGGTCTATTGGGATTAGCGCTGCCTTCACGGGTATCTACGCGCTGGCCGGTCCGGGTGGATGGCCGCTGATCGGTCGAACCCAAGAACGCCTGTTTGATCCAGATGCCTCCGAGCCATTTCGGTTGCGCCCCGGACAGCGCTTGAAGTTCAAGGCAGTCTAGATGCTACGCGTTCTGTCAGCCGGTTTGCAGAGCACACTTCAGGGTGCCCCACGGCTCGGTCATCGCCATCTTGGAATTCCATATGCCGGGCCTGCGGATCCACTCTCTATGGCGCTCGCCAATCGTCTTGTTGCCAATGCTAGTGATGCGACGTGTTTGGAGATTACATTTGGCGGGTTTGAGGCAGAGGTTGAAGCGGATTGCGCTGTCGCTGTGACAGGTGCCGTGGCACAGCTCACCGTTTCAGGTCGAGAGATGCCACCGCATGTGACTTGGCATTTGCAGGAGGGTGACAGGATCAAGATCGACCCTCCACGCACGGGCGCGCGAGCTTATCTCGCTATCCGCTCCGGCTTCGAAGCGCAGGCGCAATTCGGCGCTACGTCTACCTATTTACCCGCCTCGTTTGGCGGGCATGAAGGACGTGCTTTGCAGACGGGCGATGCCATATTCACGATAGAAGCGTCGGAAATGTCGGACACCCTTGAGACGCCAGAGGCGTTGCGTCCATCCTTCACACATGCGTTCGCGCTGCGCGCTTGCATATCGGCGGAGACAGATTTACTCGCGCCAGACGCTCGCGAAGCCTTGTTCAGCGAGACCTTCACTGCTGGACGCCAGGCCACAAGAATGGGGCTCTCCCTCGAAGGACATCCGCTTACCGTTACGAGCGATGGTAAAATGAAGAGCGCGCCGGTGTTTCCGGGCATCGTTCAATGTCCACCGTCCGGAACACCAATCGTCCTTCTCTGCGATGCACAAACCACTGGCGGTTATCCGCGCATTGCCTCAATCGCCCGCTGCGACCGACACCTGCTCGGCCAAATTCGGCCAGGCGACCAGGTGACATTGCTGCACCGAACGCCAGAGGCGGCTTTGATCGATTTTAAAGAGAAACAGGCGCTTCTGGATCGTTGGCTAAGACCTTAGGTACGGTGCCGGCAGAAACCGTAAATCCGCGTCCTCATAAACGACGATGCCGCCCTGTGCGGGCCGTATCTTCTTCTGATCCCAGCACTGTCTCGCTTCATCGAGAGAGAGCTGAGGGTTGGCGTCTCGAATATCTCGTAAGTATTGCAGGTAATTGTTGCACTCGGCGATCTCGCGGCGAAAGTCGGGATCCTTGTGCCGATCTTCCAAAATTTGCCAAGCGTCCACGGCATCGCCCAGAGTTAGACCGGCATTTTCCTTTACCCAATCCATGAAATCGGAATGGCAGACGAACCGAGCGCCGATCTGTGATTTGAAGAAGTTCCGCACGTTCGGTCCGAACGTGATTGAGGTCGTAATTGAGGTTTCGCGAGATAGGTTTGATCGTTTCCAATCGAAACCGGATTGCGCCGCCGAAACGCGAGGCTTCGGCAGTTCGACCTCACCGCCGCCAAGCGCCTGGCTAACGCGCGTTCTCAGCTCCGCTTTTCTACCGACTTTCGATAGCTCGAGCTTATCGCAAAACGCTTTCAACGTTGCGACAGGCCAGTACCAGCGTTCGAACTCAGCAGGCGACATATCTAGGTTGATTGTGGGACGCAGCTCTTCATTCATGAGTGAGATCTGGATCGGAGCGGGCGAAGATCAATGTAATGGCTTCGATTGAGCGCGAAACCTGATGCGTCTTAGCGAGCTGAGATAGACAGAGTTCCAGAATGCGGCTGTAACTTCTATCTTGGCTTTGAGAGTTGACATGGGAGGTGGTCCGATGAAGCGCGTATTGTTTAGCTGTTTGCTGAGCGGGTGCATGGCATCAACGTCGCTGGCACAGGCCGCGCCCAAGCTCCAAGAGGAAGACTTAGTTGCAGTTCTCACGCCGCTCGATCAACGTATCTTTGAAGCGGCATTCCTAACCTGTGACGAAGGCACGTTGCGAGAGCTACTCAGCGAAGATCTTGAATTCTATCATGATCTTTATGGCATGATCGCCGGTGACATTGATACGTTTCTGGCTGGCACGCTACCGGATTGTGTTGCCCGCAGCGAAGGCCGGTCCGCCTATACGGAGCGGCGCCTGGTTCCCGGATCCATGGAGGTGCGCCGCATCGGAGACTGGGGCGCCATTCAAACCGGACACCACACTTTTCATGGCCGCGATGAAGCGGGCCAGGACATTCTCCTGGAACGCGGAACCTTCATGCATATCTGGGAAAAGACACCCGACGGCTGGCGCATCAAGCGCGTCATCAGCTACGATCATAAGAGCGAGTAGAAAGCGATGGTGGTTCGGGGGAGACTTGAACTCCCGACCTCACGATTATGAGTCGTGCGCTCTAACCAGCTGAGCTACCGAACCATCAGAAGCGCGCTCAATACACTGCGCTCGGCCAGGCTGCAACCACTGATATGCGCCGAAATTCAGTGCGGTAGATGCGCGGTCAAATGCGCCGAGACGAATTCCTGTTCCATTGCCGGACTGGCGAAAAAGAAGGTCGCTTCTGTAATCACCGCGCGATAGTTTTGGCGGATGGTTCGAAACGGCGCTTTTGCTTCAAAATTCAGGGCAAATTGCGAGATGTAACTGAGGCCCCATTCGAGCTCAGTCTCCAACAAATAGGACTGTTGGAACTTGGTCAGTCGGCCCCCTTTGGGACCACGCACCGGGCGGGGTAGGGTGTAGTCTATGCGCAGGAAACTGCCGTCTTTGGGCTCGAGCCAGGCTTCCGCTTGCAAGCGCTGCGTTGCCCAAACATCCAGCGCGGTATCATTGGCGGACGGGGCGTGCTGAAACTTCAGTCGCCAGGCCGGACCAAAATCGTCGACATACACGGTGCCGCCGAGGCTGGCACGCAGATCGTCCGGAAACAGGCGGCCATCGGGCGCGACCTCTGCGCCCCAGGCGGCACCGGCTTGATCGAGATCGCCGTCCTCACCAGACGCCATCACCAATTGCCAGCGTTGGCCAGCCGGAACCCGCGGATCATAGGAATAAGTTCGGCTCGCTTTCGCGCTGGTCATTTCGACGGTGAAGGCGGCGCGCAAGGTTTCCGGCGCCTCGGTCGCGCGCAAGGCATCATCCATCGGCCCGCTACCGGTGATCAAAGGAAAAGCAAGGCTTAGGAAAAGCGTCATCGGCAAGCTGTCTCAAGTAAAAATACGTCTGGTTTAAGGCAGACAAGATTAACTTTGAGAGCTTGCCGATTTTAGGTTTATAGGGCGTGAACGTGCTACTTCACGGTGCCCTTGGAGAGCAGCTCGATGATGCTCGAAAAGTCTTTATGACCAAGGCCCTGTTCGGAGAGGAGTGCATAAAGCGCTTCAGCATGACCGCCCATGGGCGTGACGGCGCCGCTGGTCATCGCGGCCTCTTTTGCTAGGCGAAGGTCTTTCAGCATCATATCGGTCGCAAAGCCGCCTTCGAAATTGCGATCTGCGGGGGAGGCAGGGCCGATGCCTTCGACCGGGCAATAGGCGGTCATCGACCAGTTTTGCCCTGAGCTTTGGCTTGAGATCTCAAAGAAGCGTTCGGCTGAGAGCCCCAGCCGATCTGCGAGGGCAAACGCTTCACACGTGCCAATCATCGAGATGCCGAGCAGCATATTGTTGCAGATTTTCGCAGCTTGGCCAGCGCCGGCATCGCCCGCGTGAATGGTCACACGGCTCATCGGGCCAAGCGCGGTTTCCACGTCTGCGAAATCATCCGCCGCGCAGCCGACCATGAAGGCGAGCGTCCCCGCATCGGCCGCCGCTGTTCCGCCCGAAACCGGCGCGTCGGCGGTTCGAAACCCTTTGCCAGCCGCTTGAGCGAGCCCCGCCGCTTTGCGCGCGCTGTCGACATCGATGGTTGAGCAATCAACCAAGAGTGCGTCGGTTGTCGCCATGGGTAGGACGTCCTGTTCATAGACGCTGAGGACATGTTTGCCGGCCGGGAGCATGGTGATCACCGCATCGGCGCCTTTGACCGCTTCAGCAGCTGAACTGCACGCCATGCAGCCTGTATCTGAAGCCTTAGCCAGCGCGCTGTCAGACAAGTCAAAGGCCCGCACCGTGCGCCCGGCCTTAACCTGATTGGCGGCCATGCCGCCGCCCATATTACCAAGGCCGATAAAAGCGATTGTTTGCATGGCGGATCTCCCAAAGTCTTTGCGCAGACTTCTGACGCAGCTGCGATCCGAGCGCAAGAACAAGCGCAACTTGTCGCTTTACGAGAGACGCCAGAATGTGGGACTGAAGCGAATGACTTCGTTTCTGACCCCGCCGTTTGATGTTTCCATCCTGCCTCCGGTCCTGGCGCAGATAGCGCCGCAGATCTGGATCGGACTGGTGTTCATTGTCCTGGTCATTGTCGCTTATTTTTCAGGCGCCGTATTCAAAAGCGCCGTGCGCGCGTTTGGACGCCGAAGCTATGAGGACCCAGAACGATTTATTGGCTCCAGCTGGGACTTGGCTGCACCGGTGGCCCAGTTGCTCGTTTTCTTGGCGGTATTCACCGGCGGTGCGGAACTTCTAGGGTTCAATTTCGGGGAGGCGCTGGTTGATTTTTGGCCCAAGGCGGTCGCTGGTCTTATCATTATTGGCGGCGCCGTGTTGTTGGCGACTTGGCTGAACAAGTCGCTGCGCGCTTATGGAGAGCGGGCGAATGCGCGGCATCAAGTCGATGATACGCTGATCAATTTCTCGGCCTCTATCATTCGCTATGTCATCTTGGGGATCGCGATTTTGACCGCGATGATGCAGTTTGGATTCGCGCCGGGGTCTCTGATCGCGATCGTAGGTGCGGCCGGATTAGCCATCGCATTGGCGTTGCAAGATACGCTGAAGTCGGTCGCGGCTGGCGTAATGATTGCTGCTTTCCGCCCGTTCAAGATTGGCGATTGGGTCGAGATTGGCGCGCGTGAAGGCGAGGTGTTTGACATCACACCATTCAACACGGCAATCAAACAGGTTGATAACAAAGTCGTTCTGCTGACCAATGACAAAGTCTGGGGTGATGCGATCGTCAATCACACCAAATTTGGGCGTCGCCGTTTGAACCTTTATTTCGATGTTCACTATGATACGGATCTCGATCAGGCCTTAGAGATCCTGTCCGAGCTCGCGAAGGCGCATGAACGCGTCGTGCGGAAGCCCGATACGTGGGTCGGTGTCGACCAGCTGGGAGACTGGTCGATTTCCTTACGATTGCGCGCTTGGGTGCCTGCGCGCGAGTTTATTCAAATCCGCGCAGACATTACGAAATCTGTGAAACAGGCTTTCGATGCGGCCGGGATTGAAATTCCCTACCCCCACCAAGTGGAATTGGTGAGGGAAGGGATGTCATTGAAAACCGGCGAACCGGATCGAGCCGATTAAGCGGTGGGCAGCGTGTAGTCCTTGAAGATTTCACGCAGCTTCAGCTTGTTGATTTTACCCGTCGCGCCAAGCGGGATTTCGTCGACGAATTGGACATCATCAGGAGTCCACCATTTGGCGATCTTACCTTCGAGTTGGGCCAAAACCTCTTCTTTCGATGGCTCTTCGCCGGTCGCGGCCTGGACGATCAGAAGCGGACGCTCATCCCATTTCGGGTGATAGATGCCAATCGCTGCAGCGTTAGCAACTTTCGGGTGACCGACCGCGATATTCTCAATATCGATTGAGCTGATCCACTCGCCGCCAGATTTGATCACGTCTTTGGCGCGATCTGTGATCTGCATTGTGCCGTATTGGTCGATATTCGCGACATCGCCGGTATCGAAAAAGCCGTTTTCATCGAGGACATTACCGCCATCGCCTTTGAAGTAGCCGCCTGCAATCGCGGGGCCGCGAACCACCAAACGACCAGCGGTTTCGCCGTCCCAAGCAAGATCATTATTCTCGTCATCGACGATTTTCAACTCTACTCCGAATGGAGGACGACCCTGTTTCAGCTTCTGAGCCATGCGTGTGTCGATATCGGCTTCCATGAGGTGCGGCGGGAGTGACCCGAGTGTTCCAAGCGGGCTGGTTTCCGTCATGCCCCATGCGTGGATCACGTCGACTTCATACTCAGTCTCAAAGGCGCGTAAGATCGCTTCTGGGATGGCTGAACCACCGATCAGGACTTTGCGCAGATGCGGCAGTTTGAGATTGTTCTCACGGAGATAAGTGAGCAGTCCTAGCCAAACGGTTGGAACCGCCGCGGTGATCGTCACTTTCTCTTTGTCGAGCAGTTCATAAATGCTGGCACCGTCCATTTGCGCGCCAGGCATGACCATATTGGCGCCAGTCGCTGGGCAGGCGAAGGCCAGGCCCCAAGCATTCGCGTGGAACATTGGCACGACCGGCAGGACGACATCATCTGCGCCCATGCCCATGGCGTCTTTCGACATCGTGATCAGCGTGTGCAGAACGTTTGAGCGATGCGAATAAAGCACGCCCTTTGGGTTGCCGGTTGTTCCGGATGTGTAGCAAAGTCCGCACGCGGTCTCTTCTGGGAAATCGCCCCAGCTCGCGGTCAGTGGTTTGCCAGCGATCCACTCGTCAAACGCAACGGCGCCGAGAGAATTTTCCGGCATATCGTCCGCGCCGGCGAAGATCACGAATGTCTTGACCGTTTTGAGGTGGTCTTTCACGGCTTCAACAATTGGCAGGAACGTAATGTCGAAGATCAGAATTTTGTCTTCGGCATGATTGGCGATCCAGGCAATCTGCTCTGGGTGCAGGCGTGGGTTGATGGTGTGCAGTACGGCGCCAATGCCCATCGTGCCATACCATGCTGCCATGTGGCGTGCTGAGTTCCAGCCCAAAGTTGCGACGCGATCACCGAGCGCAATGCCGGATTCAATCAGAGCGCCTGAGACCTGTTTCGACATGTCGAACAGCTCACCATAAGAGGTCCGGACGATATGGCCCCCGACGCGGCGCGTAATGATTTCGCGCGTCGGATTGATCCGCTTGGCGTGCTCAAGAATTTTGTTACTGGTCAGCTGCCAGTCCTGCATGATGCCTTGCATCGATTTCCTCCATCAAACTGTAGTCATTTCGCCCCTTACAGGGCCTAAGAAGTGTTGTAGGTTGCCGGGCATAGATCGGCAAGAATCGAAAGTGCTAATTGATGAAAACGCTCCTCACGTCCGTTGCGGCCGCTGCTTTGCTGCTCACTGCCTGTCAGCCTGAAGCCAATGAGTTCAATCCTCCTGCGAGCGATGGGCCTGCGGATGTCGCTGATCAGATTTCTGAGCCAACCGAAACCGAAGCGGGTCTCTCCCTTGGTCCGCTGCCTGCCTTCTTCGATTGCGTTCGCGAGACAGGTGGCGTGCTGATCGCCTCACACCGGGCGGGACCAGCGCCAGGCTATCCGGAGAATGCGATCGAGACTCTTGACCACGCGACGACCCAAGGCATGCTGATTCACGAAATCGACGTTGCCGAGAGCCGCGATGGTGTTTTGTTCTTGATGCATGACCGCTCCCTCGGGCGGACCACAACAGGTGACGGCGCTGTTGCCGATACGGACTGGGAAACAATCCAGACGCTCAATCTGAAAGACAATAGCGGCGCGATTACTAGTTATACCCCGCCAACCCTTTCGGATGTCCTCCTCTGGGCGAAAAAGTCCGGTGCACTCGTAGAGCTGGATAAGAAGCCAACCACCAGCTTCCGGAACATCATCAGCATGGTGCGGGCCGCTGGCGCTGAGGACAATGTGGTTTTGATCACCTATAATGATCAACAAGCGATCGAGGTCGCCAATTTGGCGCCAGATCTGATGATGACGGCAGGGCTGGACAGCCGCGAGCATCAGAACGAACTCGAAGCGGCTGGTGTAAACTTTGACAATGTTGTCGCTTGGATGGGGACCCGTAACCCAAATCCTCGCGCCTTCGAAGCGATTGGTAATCGCGGCATTGAAACCGCGTTTGGCACGCTGGGGCGCCCGGGTGAGCGGCTGGATGACCAATATATCGCCGATGGCGATCTCAGCGAATTTCAAGACCTGGTTGATGGCGGCCTAACCCTGCTGGCGACGGATGAGCCATACAAAGTGGCGGACTATCTCACCGCAGACGATGATGTTGCGGCAACTTGCGGTGTTCGCTAGAGCACAAAGCGGGCTTGCTCGTTCGAGCTAATAAACTCGACCATCTCATCATATGATGCGCGTTCAAGCATGCTCATGGCTTCGATACGTTTCCCGTGTGAGCGAGCGGTGTCGAACCTATTCTGCGCGTGATTGAGCGCGCTTGCATAGAATTGCATCCGGCGGATCTCACGCTCCGGGCGTAGCCCTTCCAAGGTTGCGCGGACACCGACAGCAATGATCGCAAAGGCAATCGCCAGGGCGCTCAGCACGCCAACCCATCCGTCCAAAGGCTCTGGCCACAGCGCACTGATTAAGGCCGCGAAGTTCGACATGAAGGCCAGAAGCACAAGCACATAGCTGAGGTTGCCCAAAACATGGATTTGCTTAGGTGGCGATGACAGGAATTTTCCATCCGCTGACAGGACGTAATTTGTGTACTGAATCTGTCCGCGCATGCGTGTTTCTTCATAGGCCTGATAGACTTGTTTAAGGCTCTCTTGGAGCGACTTATCGGCTTTCGACGTAGCCTTTGTCGCCCAAGCTTCCTCAATCCAGAACGCATTTTGAGCATTCGGATCGGCGACACTTTGCCCAGAAAAGGACGCAGCAGATGAGATTGTGTACTTCGCGTACTCGCTGCCAATCTGATCGATGAAGCTGCGTTTGAACTTTTGGAACGCGACTGCTCGTTTGGCGCGAAATTCGCTTTCGCCATCGCCTGAGTTCATCACGGTCGCGATCTCGACCGCGTGCGACAACAGATATTGCGCATGCCATTGGCGCAATCGTTCTGTGATCAATCGTTGTTGCAGCCAATTGCGTTTAAACTTCCCGAAGCCAAGACCGAGATTGCCAAAGAACAGCGCCAGAAAACCGATAAACGCTCCCAGTATCGTGAGATACTGGAACATGGTTTTGAACTCGTCTGCGCTCTGCCAGATCCCTTTGACGAGCGGTTCTATCGGAAATGTGAGCAAGGAGATTGTTGCACAAACCAAAGCCGCAAAGCCAATCCTCCGAGACGTGGTCTTGGCTTGAAGTGCCTTTCGATCCACCCGCTGAAACGCCTCCCGAAGCTCTGGATTGTCGAGCGCGAAATAGACGTTTGAGAACGTTTTTTCGGCAAGGTCTCTGTCCGCTTTTGACAGCAATAGCTCATCGTTAAACCGAAACGTCATTCCCGTTTGTCCTCACATCCCTGCAGCTGAGAAAGCACGCCGTGTCGCTGTCTTGCAAGAAGTTATCGAGCTTATCTGCTGAAACATAATGAGTTTTCGCGTGGTGGTTTGTGGGTTCGGCTCAGAATATTCTACTTTTGCTGGGGGTGTTTCTGTGCAAGGTCTGAATTGTGTGGACGCATAAACCAAGTTGATTGGGAGCAGCCGGGGACGATGGCGGACATTTTTCTATCTTATAGCCGGGCCGATCGTCCGGTCGCCCAGACCATGGCTGAAGCCTTGGAGGCGGAAGGCTTTTCGGTTTGGTGGGACAAAATCCTGCGCGCTGGCCAAACCTATGATGAAGTTACAGAAACCATGCTGCGCGATGCGCAAGTTGTTATTGTGCTCTGGTCGGAGACGTCCGTGCAATCGAAATGGGTGAGAGCAGAGGCAACGCTCGGACAACGGAAGTGTGAGCTTGTTCCGGTCATGATCGAAGACGCCGAGCGACCGATCATGTTTGAGCTTATACAGACAGCCGACTTGATCGGTTGGTCCGGAGATCGCGACGAAACGCGATGGACCGAATTCGTTGCGGATGTTCAGAGGTCGCTCGAGAAAGCGCGCTCAAGCCCTGCTGCCGAGCCAGTATCTTCTGCGCCAAGGGCAAAACCGCCCGTCGAAGCGGTCGACACCCCGGTGGTTGCCGCGCCGGTTGTCCAAGCTTCTGATGTGACACCGCCAACAGTCAAGAAAAAGAAGTCCTCGGGATTGATCCCGATTTTATTGGGCGGGTTGGTCGTGGTCGGCGGCGGGGCCTGGTTCGGGCTGCAAGCGATGAATGGGGAAGGCGGAGCTAACGACATCTCTTCAACCACCTCATCTAAACTTGAAGCCCCAAATTGTACTGTTTGCCCCGAAATGGTGAGCCTTGAAGGGGGCAACACTCTGATAGGGTCTCTGGAAAACGAGCGTGGTCGATCCGGGAACGAAGGCCCGCAAGTCGCAATTACGATTTCACCGTTTTGGATGAGCAAATCCGAAATCACCCGCGCAGAGTGGCAGGTTTGCGTCGATGACGGCGTCTGTCGACCCGCCCAAGGCAGCGGTGAAGATGATCATCCGGTCACTGGGATTAGCTGGACCGACGCATCTGACTACGCCGATTGGTTAAGCGCAAACAGCGCCTATTCATTCCGGTTACCAAGCGAGGCCGAATGGGAATACGCGGCGCGCGGTGGTACAGAAACGCTGTTCTGGTGGGGCAATACCTATCCAGGACCAGGCGTTGTTAAAAGCGAAACGCGGTCTGTGGTTTCACTGCCGCTAAATCCCTTTGGCGTGTCGGGCCTGCTTGGCAATGTTCGCGAGTGGGTGGCGGACTGCTATGTTAACACTCATGCTGATCGGCCAGCGGACGGAACCGCGATTGGGACCGGAGATTGTGGCCGCCGGGTCGTGAAGGGCGCCTCCTTCCGGCTGGATGCTACGGAACACCGCCCCGCCAATCGAGCTCGATACCAGCAATACGTAAGAGATCGCTCCCTCGGCTTCAGGGTCGTTACGACGATATCATAGGCCTTAGTTGGCGCTCCGAACCTCGATTTCAACGAACCGATTGAGGGGTTGTTCAACCTCGTCTGCGGTTTCCATGTTCAGCTGACTTTCGCCGAGACCGGTCGCCGTAATCAGGTCTGCTTCGACACCTCGGCTCACAAACCAGGCCTTCACCGCATCGGCATAGCGCTGCGTGCGGGCGAGGTTTTCCGCCTCCGTGCCAACCGTGTCTGTGAAGGCGCGAATGGCAATCGACTCGATTTCTGTCTCGCCGCTCAACGTGCGTTCCAGGATTGGCAAGTACGGGGTCAAATCCAAGTCCTCATAGTCTTTGACATAGAAGAAATCCATGAAGGGGAGTGCTTGCGGTTCAAGAATAGGCTCAGGCGCCTCGATCATCGGGACCGGCGGCGGCATTGACCGCACGCTCGGCGCGAACTCCTCAATCGGTTCAGTAGTCGGGTAGGCCGTTCTGCGAAGCTTACAGGCATCATCCCTTGGCGCGAGATTGGTATTCACGCGGTAGTATGGATCGCCGTCCGGCAAGTCTCCAAAGCGGGCGAGTTCTAAGGCACGGTCCTGCGGATCGGTTTCGCCTATCGTGCACATCATGTCCCAGAGAATGGTCGGATTGTCCGAATAGTAATTGTGACCGATCCCAAACAACTGCGTCGTGACGGCGGTGGCATCAATCGTCTGATAGTTTTGTGACGGGCGAATATAGGGCTTGTTCGTATCGGTATCGCCCAAACGTTTGGCCTGATTTACCAAGCCGGAAATGTGCAGCGCGCGGTCTGTGTCGGACGTATAGATCGTCACATTCGCGTCGAGATTGTCGAACACACCATTGGCGGCGGCAAAAATATCCCGCTCGACATCTGCAGCCACGAGGAGAATCCGAAACTCGAGTTCATCGCCGCGATCATGGCGTTCAAGATAGTCGCGTGCATAGTCTTCAAGGGCTCGGGTCAAAACGCGATTGCCCATTGAGTGCGCGATAATATTGATCCGGCTAACATCGATGTCTTCGGTCAGGATATCGAGAAACGCTTCTAACTGAGGGGCTGCATCCAAAGACCGCTCTCGATCGCCGCGATAGTCCTCCAAAGAGAGCGCCCCTGCCGATGGCCAGCTATAGAGTACCGGGGTTCCAACATCGAATTCAGGGTTGCGAGACAGGTCGTTCGACAGTTGCGCCGCCCGGACCAGAGCATCGTCAAACTTCACATTAAAGCCGTGTACAAAGAGTAGGATTGAATCCATCGCGTCTTGATAGATCGCGTCTTGCAGGGTGGACGTGAACGTTTCGCGGCCGCTTTTCGTGATCCGCGTCAGGAAGACGTATTCCGCCAGTTTATCGCTCTCAGAGGGCGCAGTGCCTTTGACGTGCGGAGTCTCGCCCAAGGCGCGGCTTCCGCCCTCATCGACGAGTTTTGGTAGCCAAACATCGGCGCGGCCGAGATGCAGCTCACCGGCGCTTTTTCCGAGCCCGCCGATCACGTCTGTAATGGCTTCGTTCTGACGTTTGGCAGACAGGACGAGCTCTCGATTAGTGCCGTACCAAACCCGAACACAGTCGACTTTTTGGTTGAGATTTGCGTCCGCCACGAGACTAGCGCAATCGGTGCCGAACTCAGGGTGGCGAATGATCAGAGGCTGGTTCAGCCACCACCATGCCGCTGCTGCGCCGGCCCCTAGGACGACGAAAGCGCCAATAAACCATTTAAACATTCGTCCACCTCTCAACGATCCCGCGCTGCAATTTAAATCACAACGTGTGCGTAGAACAAGCATCTGATCGCGGCACAAATGTGGAATAACTGGTATGCAGTCGCATTCCGAGCAAATCCCGCTATATCGGGCAAAACCCTTACTACAGAGAGCTGTTCTATGTCTGACTTCCTGATGCTCGCCTTCATTCTGCTAGTCGCTGGAATCGTCGCGGTTCCAATCGCGACGCGGCTGAAGCTCGGATCAGTGCTCGGATATCTGATTGCCGGTATTGCGATTGCGCCTATCCTGGGCGTGCTAGGAGTGGATGTGGTCTCGTTGCAGCATTTCGCCGAATTTGGCGTTGTGATGATGCTGTTTCTCGTTGGCATGGAGCTTGAGCCGAAAATCCTTTGGCAGATGCGAGCCCGGCTGCTGGGGCTTGGCGGCGGGCAGGTTCTGGTCACGATGCTGCTCGTTATGTCTGTCGCGATGGCGTTTGGGCAATCCTGGAACACTGCACTGATCATCGGGATGATCTTGTCTCTCTCTTCAACGGCGATCGTGTTGCAGACCCTGAACGAAAAGGGGCTGATGAAGAGTGATGGCGGACAGGCGAGCTTTTCAGTTCTGTTGTTCCAGGACATTGCCTTCATCCCAATGCTGGCGGTCATTCCGCTGCTTGCCTTCCCAGAGGTTGCCAATCTTACGGCAGGAGGCGGGGATGATCATGGCAACAGCTTCAGTCTCGTCGAAGGATTGAATGGTTGGCAAACCATGCTTGTAACGCTGGCGGCGATCGCATCCATCATTCTTGGCGGGAACTATTTGACCCGGCCAATTTTCCGGTTCGTAGCTTGGGCGAAGCTTCGGGAATTGTTTACCGCGGCGGCCCTGTTGATGGTCATCGGCATTGCCTTGCTAATGACCTTGGTCGGCTTGTCGCCGGCGCTTGGAACCTTTTTGGCAGGCGTCGTGCTTGCCAACTCAGAGTATAAGCACGAGTTAGAGGCCGACATCGATCCGTTCCGCGGACTCTTGCTCGGCCTATTCTTTATCACCGTTGGGGCAGGGATTGATTTTAATCTTTTGTCCGAGAATTTTGGCGTCGTGATCAGTATGACGATGGGGCTCATTATTCTCAAAGCGACCGTCCTGTTTCTGCTCGGGACAGCATTCAAAATCCGCGGAGCGCAGCGCTGGCTGTTCACCCTAGGCATGGCGCAAGCCGGTGAGTTTGGTTTCGTCTTGCTGGCCTTCACGACAACCAATGGCATCCTGCCCGACGGCGTTGCAGACCTGCTTCTGCTTGTTGTAGCGCTTTCAATGCTGGTCACGCCATTGCTCTTCATCTTGTACGATCAGATCGTGGCCGGGCTGTATTCGCGTGGTCAGCAACAAGATGCGGATACGATTGAAGAAGAGAATGGGATCATCATCGCTGGGCGCGGCCGCATGGGCGGTATCGTTGACCGTATGCTTCGTACAGCTGGTTACTCGTCCACAGTCATCGATTTCAGTGCCAAACAGCTCGATATCCTACGCAAGTTTGGCATCAGCCATACCTACTTTGGCGATGCGACGCGGCCAGACCTGTTGCACGCGGCCGGCATTGAAAAAGCCAAGCTTTTGATCGTTACGATTGATGACAAGCATCAAATCACTGAGCTGGTCTCTTACGCGACGCGAAACTATCCTGACTTGCATGTGATTGCCCGTTCTGTGGACCGTCATCATACTTATGAGCTTTGGGCGCATGGATGCCGCGATATCATCCGCGAAACCTATGACAGTTCGCTGCGGATTGGTCGCTCTGCATTCGAGGCGCTTGGTACCTCACGAGAGGCGGCGGAAGAGATGAAGGACGCGTTCCACGAAATGGATCAGCAATCCATGATTGAGGTGGCTGATGTTTTCGATATCAATATTCCAAGCCATGAAAACGAGGCTTATGTTGAACGGGTACGAGACCGCGCTGAGTCCTGGGAAGCAGAGTTGCACGACCGCATGATGGAGATCATGGAGGATGAGCCTGAGAAGGCTTAGTCTTCCCCGTCTTTCAAAAAAAGCATTTGACGAAGAACCGAGTTTCGGGCAAACGCGCGTCTCGGTTGAGGCGCCTGCTGCTCGCGGGACATGATTGTCCTTGGTGAAGACCTCCCAGCCTGGCTGGACCCAACGCAGACCTATTCACACCTGGTCTGGCGGTAATGCGAGCCCCGCCCTTTGCTAGACCAAAAGGACTTGTGAAAGGATCTTGCGATGACTTCGCATATTTACACGCGCGTGCAGGCCAAAGCCCGTGCTCGTCAATTAAAGGCCGAAAGCGACACGCCGATGAGCTTGGCTGCCGCGCTCGAAATCGTGGCCAAAGATATGGGGTTCCGTGATTGGAACACTGCGTCGGCCCGTCTCTCAAATGCGCCGGACACGAACTGGCAGGTTGGAGAACGCGTTAGCGGACAATATCTGAAGCGCAATTTCACGGGCCGCATTCATGGCGTTCGGGAGCTTCAGGCCGGGTCTGGTTATGAAGTGACAATCCATTTCGACGAACCAGTTGATGTCGTCGACTGGGAGAGCTTCTCGGCACATCGGCAACGGGTGAAAGCCTTTGTCTCACCTGACGGTATTTCTTGGTCGAAGACCAGCGATGGCGTTCCGCATCTGATCGTGGCGCCTGAGTCGGCATTGATCGTTTAACTCTTCCGGCATTGGCCATGTCTGCTTTTTCTTGCTGAAGAAGAGAAACGGGCATGGCGGATCCGCCACTCTATAGCGCTGCGCTGCCGCGCTCTTGACGGGCTCCTCAAAATCGGGAGACCTAGGTCAAGGAGAGAGGCGTAAACGCCCAAGAGCGCAAGCTATCCGGCATCGTCGGATCCTCAAAAGAGCCATTCATATCCTATCAATCGCAACGTGCACGCGAGCGTTTTCCCGTTTGCGGGCACGGATAATGAGATGGCATGTGATGCTCAAAACCGTCATTTGTATGAAATGGGGGACTCGCTACCCCACGAAATTTGTGAACCGCTTATACAAAGCCGTGCGCCGCAATGTGAGCGGTAACTTGCGTTTTGTCTGTTTTACCGATGATGCCAGCGGTTTGATTGAAGGTGTGGAAGCGCAGCCCTTACCGCATATCGATTTGCCGGATCATTTGAAGTGGAGTCCGTGGCGCAAACTGTCTTTGTGGCAACCTGGTTTAGGAGGGCTCGAAGGGGACGTTTTGTTCCTAGATATCGATCTTGTTGTCACCGGAAACCTCGACCCTATTTGGACTTACCGGCCAGGCGAGATGTGCGTCGCCGAAAACTGGACGCAGCCGGGGCGCGGCATCGGCAACACGTCTGTGTATCGCTGGCGAGCGGGAACGCACACTGAGATTTTCGAGCAATATCAGCGAGACCGCGATGCAGTGCACGGACTCTACCGCGTGGAGCAGCATTATGTTTCGGCGATGATTGACTCGATGACCTATTGGCCATCGGATTGGTGCGTGAGCTTCAAACACTCCCTATTGCCTAGGTTTCCAATGAATTGGGTTCAGGCGCCAGCGCTGCCAGAAGCAACAAAAGTCGTGGCCTTTACCGGACGCCCTGATCAGGACCAAGCGCGCGATGGCTTATGGCCCGCACCCTGGTACAAAAAGGCCTATAAACACACCAAGCCAACGCCCTGGATTGCAGAGCATTGGTGTGATTAGGCCTTGAAATCCGTGACCGGCATCACCGCGCCCGCGCCTTAGACTTTTTCAGGCTTCCCTTTGCCAGGGGTCTTTGGCTTACGCTTGGCGGGCTTGTCCTCGACATATTTGAAGGTCAGTTCGTCCTTCTTCTTGTCGTGGCCGATTTTTACCGTGCCGCCTTTGGCAAGCTTGCCGAACAGCAACTCTTCGGCCATTGGCTTTTTCACATGCTCAGAGATCACGCGCGCTAGTGGACGGGCACCGAATTCGGCATCGAAGCCGCGTTTGGCAAGCCAGTCGCGCGCACCCGGCGCAAGTTCGATTGTGACGTTGCGATCTGCGAGTTGAATTTCAAGCTGCAGAACGAATTTCTCGACCACGCGTTCGATGATCTCTGGCGTGAGACCGCCAAACGTGATGACGGAATCCAAACGGTTGCGGAATTCTGGTGTGAAGAGGCGTTTTAGCGCTTCTTCCTGTTCGTCATCCTTGCGGCCGCGTCCGAACCCGATGGAATTCTTCGCTGCATCAGACGCCCCGGCATTCGTTGTCATAACCAAGATGACATTCCGGAAGTCGACTTTGCGGCCATTCGCATCCGTGAGCGTGCCATTGTCCATCACTTGCAGAAGCACGTTGAACAAATCTGGGTGGGCTTTTTCGATCTCGTCGAGCAGGACCACAGAGTGTGGGTGCTGCATGACAGCATCGGTCAGAAGACCACCTTCATCATAACCTACATAGCCGGGAGGCGCCCCGATTAGGCGAGAGATCGAGTGACGTTCCATATATTCGGACATGTCGAACCGGTGCAGCTCCACGCCAAGGATAGAGGCAAGTTGGCGCGTAACCTCGGTTTTACCAACACCTGTTGGGCCGGTGAACAGGTAAGAGCCAATCGGCTTGTTCGGTTCCCGCAGACCTGCGCGTGACAGTTTGATCGCGGAGGACAGCGCATCGATCGCATCGTCCTGGCCATACACCACACGCTTGAGATCGGTTTCGAGAGATTTGATCGCTTGTGCGTCGTCTTTCGAGACTTGTTTCGGGGGGATACGAGCGATCTTGGCGACAATGGCCTCAATCTCTTTCACACCGATTGTTTTGCGGCGTTTGCTCGCGGGCACTAACCACTGCGTGGCGCCCGCTTCGTCGATCACGTCGATCGCTTTGTCCGGCAGTTTGCGGTCGGTCATATAACGGGCCGAAAGCTCCACTGCAGCGCGGATTGCATCATTGGTGTAGCGTAGGCCATGGAAGTCTTCGAAGGTCGACTTGAGACCGGTGAGGATTTTTACAGCATCCTCAACATTCGGCTCAACCACATCAACCTTGCGGAACCGGCGCGACAGCGCGCGGTCTTTTTCGAAATGCTGCTTGTACTCTTTGAACGTCGTCGAACCCATACAGCGGACTTCGCCGTTCTGGAGCGCAGGCTTGAGCAGGTTTGACGCGTCCATAGCGCCGCCAGAGGTCGCGCCTGCGCCAATGATGGTGTGGATCTCGTCGATAAAGAGAATTCCTTTTTCCTGCTCGCCAATTTCCTTCATGACGGCTTTCAATCGCTCTTCGAAGTCGCCGCGATAGCGCGTACCAGCGAGCAATGCGCCCATGTCGAGCGACCAAATGATGGCGTCGTTCAGGATCTCTGGAACCTCGCCATTGACGATCATCCGGGCGAGACCCTCTGCGATTGCGGTTTTACCGACGCCAGGGTCACCGACCAGGATTGGATTGTTCTTAGAGCGTCTGCAAAGAACCTCGATGCAACGCTCAATTTCGAGCTGGCGCCCGATCAGCGGATCGATTTTGCCTTGCTTGGCTTTTTCATTCAGGTTGACGCAATAGGCATCCAGCGCCTCGCTTTGCGGTGCGTTTGGCGGCGTTTCTTCCGCTTCAGCGCCGCGCGGCGTAGAGGGACGGTTTTGCCCGGGAACTTTTGAAACGCCGTGGCTGACATAGTTCACCGCATCATAACGGGTCATGTCTTGCTCTTGCAGGAAGTAAGTCGCGTGGCTTTCGCGCTCCGAGAAGATTGAGATCAGGATGTTGGCGCCCGAAACTTCGTCGCGGCCTGAACTTTCGACGTGCAAGACTGCGCGCTGTACGACTCGTTGGAAAGCTGCGGTTGGTTGCACACGGCCTGAAGGCTCGTCAGTGATCAGGCTGGACAAGTCTTCGTCAATGTACTGCTCGAGCGCGGACTTCAGGTCAGGAATGTTTACCTTACAGGCACTCATCACTTCGACGGCATCATCATCCTCGGTTAGCGCGAGCAGCAAGTGCTCGAGCGTCGCATATTCGTGCTGGCGCTCGCCGGCAGCGGTGAGAGCGCGTTCGAGGGCGGATTCGAGACTAGGGGTTAAGCTTGGCATGTTGTGTTTCTCCTAGTCCTCTTTTTCCATCGTGCATTGAAGCGGGTGCTCATTACGGCGCGCCATGTCCATGACTTGCGCAACTTTCGTTTCAGCCACTTCGTAGGTGTAGACGCCGCAGACGCCGACGCCTTTTTGGTGAACATGTAACATAATGCGTGTCGCTTGTTCGCGGCTCTTGTTGAAGAACCGCTCTAAAATCAGAACCACGAACTCCATCGGTGTGTAGTCATCATTCAAAATCAACACGCGATACATGCTCGGCTTTTTCGTGCGGACGCGAGTCTTGGTGGCAATACCAAGACCGCCATCGTCATCTCCACCGGGATCGTTGGGACCTTGCGGGCCTTCGGGATCTGATAGTGTTATGCGGTCAATTCTGATAGACATGAGCTAGAAGATAAGCGTTCCTTTTCGTTTGTGTAGACTGACGCTGCGTCGCTGAAGGATCAAGCCTCAAAGTGATCAAATTGCGGTCACCTGTTCAATTAATTTTGCAACGCGTTTGCGATTGGTCCCAAGATCGGAATAACCGACCCGCGAACGCGAGTAGATAGCGAAGGTCGTGCGCCCGTCATCCAGCGGAATGACTTCGAGATCGACGTCGTCTTTGAAGCGCATCAGGCCGGTGGTCGCGACGAATTTCAGGCGGAGCGCCTCGGCATCGGTTTCGATTTTTCCAAAGCTGCGTTCTGAAGCAATGATTTCGTTCAGTTTCGAAAACAGGCCGCGGCCAGTCATCATTAGCTCTGGCGGCGCGAAATCCGGTTCGGCCGCAAGGCAGTGATTTTCAGGCGCGACCAAACACGTGTTGGGCTTAGGAGGGCGCTTGAGCGATTTGAAGTTGATAAAGTCAGCCATGCAACTGACTGTGCCCGGACTCACGCGCTTTGTCAGCGACGAAACAGAAAAAACCAGGCCACGTGGCCTGGTTTTTCACATTTCGATGTATTGGGAACAGCGGATTAGGCGGCTTTCGAGCTCTTGGCAGCTTTCTTCGCCTGTTTTGCAAGCGGTGAGAACGCCTCGCGCATTGTGTCGGCGTAAAGCTCGGACAGCTCGCTAAAGCCTTTCAGATTATTTTCAAACGCTGATTTCATGTAACGCGTCTGAATGCTCATCGCGTCCTCGACCGAGCCCGCTTCAGCCAGTTTCTTTCCGGTTTCGACCGACAGATTCATTTGTTCTTTGAAGTGCGCCATCATGGTTTGGCCTGCGTCCTGCATACCTTTAACAGACGCGCGCGTGCTGGCTGTTGAGGCTTCCATCGCGCTGCGTGCGAGCGAACTCATCGAGTTGCTCTCTGGGAAGAAACTAGAAAAAGCGTCGGCATTGTAAGCGCTGAACGGAAAAGCAAAGGGTGAGGAGGTCGCGGCGGTCATGATCATTTCCCATTTATGTTACGTAAGGGAATATACGCGCAAATTTCGCAATTGCAATATGAAATTGTGCGGTGCACAAAATTATTCTTTGTGTAATGTTTGTCGTGAAAATCCTAACAGAAATGCCATGTGCATTTACCACTAGATAACCTTATGAAACGATCCTAGAGTTTCCTCGGGGAGTCCGGGGCAACCTGTTTGGAGACCCCCGAATGATCTCAAATATCTCAGCGTTGTTCACCAAATCTGCCGCCGCCGCTACTGCCATGATTGTCTTAGGCATTGCGCCAACGGCAACGGCCGAGAAATATGCGTCGATTGTCGTTGATTTGGAACGCGATGAGGTTCTTCACGCGCGGCACGCTGATGAGCCGCGTTATCCGGCGTCTCTCACCAAAGTTATGACGCTCTATATGCTGTTCGATGCGATGAAAGCGGGCGAGGTGCGTCTCCATGAGCAGCTGCCAGTCTCGCGCACCGCGGCTAGTCAGCCGCCATCCTCTCTTCGCCTGCGCGCAGGATCGACCATCACAACGAAGCAAGCGATCAATGCGCTGGTCACGAAATCAGCAAATGACGTTGCAGTTGTTGTCGCAGAACGTTTGGGTGGATCAGAGACACGCTTCGCGACTTTGATGACGGCGAAAGCTCAGGCCATGGGTATGGAGAGCACGACATTTCGGAATGCGTCGGGCCTGCCTGATTCTCAGCAACTCTCAACCGCCCGCGACATGGCTGTGTTGGCTGAGCGCCTATTAGAAGATCACGCTGATTATTACGGTTATTTCTCGAACAAGAAATTCTCTTGGGGCCGGGCGACCTATAAGAACCACAACCGTTTGATTGGCGATGTTCAAGGCGTGGATGGTATCAAAACCGGATATACGAGAGCGTCTGGATTTAACCTGATGACCAGCGCGAAGCGCCGCGGACGCCGAGTCGTGGCAATCATGTTCGGCGGCTCAACCGCCCGCTCGCGCGATCAGCATGTCACGGATTTGGTCGAGGCCGCATACAAGAGTTTTGAACCGTCTGAAACGTCTCCAGAAGTTCAGCTGCGCATGTCTTTCAGCCAGGTGCAGCCGCCCGTAGATCCGAATGGCGCGGCCATGCCAGTTCTGAACGGTAAAGTGTTTGGATCAAATATTGTGGTTGCCGAAGGCGACGAAGGCTCCAAATCAGACTAAGTTCTTCGCGTCAAAGGAGTGGGTCGGGCCGTGCTACGATTGTTGAGTGTTTTCGCATTTGTTCTTGGCTCCTTACTCAGCGCTGCGCACGCTTCACCGGTTGATTATGACACACTCGATGAGCGTCTGACGCAATTGGCGAGCGAGGCCGAAATCGTCGGTCTTGCCGTGGCCGTTATTGAAGATGGTGAGATCAAATTTGCTGAGGGCTACGGCGTCACCAAGCTTGGCGGGGACCCAGTATCGCCGCATACCGTCTTTCGCTGGGCCTCGCTCTCAAAAGGCGTTGCCTCGACTGCGGTTGGCAAAATGGCGGCGGAAGGCCAGCTCGCATTCTCCGACACGATTTCAAAGTTTAAAACCTCGCTTCGGTTGCCGCTAGGCGGAGAGAAAGTGGGGACCCTAGAAGACTTGCTTGCCCATAAAATCGGCATCGTCCCAAATGCATATGACACGCGGCTTGAAGATGGCCGCGATCCTGTCGAAATCCGCAAAAGCCTTGGTAGCCTGAAGCGGACATGTCCGGTTGGGGAGTGCCACACGTATCAAAACGTTGCGTTTGACGCGATTGCCGAAGTCGTTGCTGCAGTTCGCGGGATATCGTTCGAAGAAACCGTCAAGCTCGAGCTGTTCCAACCCCTCGGCATGGAAGATGCGAGTTATGGCCTTGAGGCGCTCACACAATCGCTGTCTTGGGCGGAGCCATATCGCAAGCGTCGCTCTGATGTGCAGCCGGTTCGGCGGCCGCTCAAACAATCCTATTACCGCGTGCCTGCGGCAGGCGGGGTCAACGGATCGATCCTCGATCTGGCGCTGTTTGCGCAAGCGCAGATGGGGCTAGAACCAGACGTATTGACGCCAGAGACGCTGAACGAGCTTCATTCGCCACGTATTTATACCCGCCGCGAACAGTCAAGTATGAGCCGTCGGTATGGGGGACATTTACGGGATGCCCGCTACGCGCTGGGCTGGCGCGTCTATAAGTATGGCGAGGCGGGCTACCGTGTCGTTGGACATCGCGGCGCGGTCGATGGCTATCGCTCTATGATTTTGTTTGATCCAGAACGGAAATCAGGCGTTGTTGCATTGTGGAACTCAAACTCCCGCAAACCGGTCGGGGTGCAATTTGAGGTCATGGACATGATTTACGGCCTGCCCGGAAAAGACTGGATCGGACTGGACCGCGAAAAGGGCTAGCTCGTTCGCGAGTTCAGTTTCGTTCCAATGTCGCGTCGTACCGACTGAGAATAACCAATCGCGCGACATTTGCGGGAGCAGCCAATCTAAATGATTTTGCCGCGCGCAGCGAGGTGAACGTGCTCTGGCCCGTAAATGTGCGCTTTTGAAGCCCGTAGGCCTGAGCAAGAATTCGTATGTGTGTAGGGCAAAAAAATGCGCCTTGGTCGACTGCGTTAAACGACCAAGGCGCGCCTATTGATTACGTGAGTACTAGGGGACGTTAGTATTTGCAACCAATAGGAAGTTAAGAGCTATTCAATTGCACAAGAACTTGTAGAAGCCCCTGTACAGGTATTTGTATATGAAATGATGAGCGTAAGATCATTACCCTGGCGTCTCAATTTTTTCTTTTTTGAGATTATTTTGCCTGATCGTATGAATTTGAATTCTTTCGAATATTTCTAAGTTTGAGACGTGGTGAGAATTTCATCCCGAGCGAACGCCTTTATCTGTATGGCATGAATGATGTTCTAAATCCGATTTCGCAGACTCAAGATGTACCTCAGCATTGGCGCCTCGCGCCGGTGGAACCAGACATATGGGCCGCCCTCTGGTCCCCAATTTACGATCTTCGAATTCAACATTCGAGTTCGAACGCCAGGACTAACTTTGTTCATAGCGTGGCTCGAGGAGATATCGCCGGAACGCGTTACGCGACTGGTTGGCAGCTCGTTCAACATGCCAATCACAAGCTGTCGGCGAGGCTTGGTATGGTTTCAATCAAGCGCTTACATTCTGGTTACGCGACCTGGGACTTTGAACTCAAAAGCTATGTCCATCGCCCCGGCCAAGTCGCGATCACTGATCACTTGCAGGATTTTCGCGGCAGCCACCATGAAGCGGTCGGCGAGACTTTATATGTCCCGCGCGCTTTGCTCGGATTGCCGCAAAACTCCGCTATTGGTCCTATCGTCGAGAGCGAGGAGACGATTCTTGGGGAAACGCTCGCTCGAGAGATTTCACGCTTTTTCGATGAGCCAGGGCATACCGAGTTCGATCCCGATACGCTCTTGCATGTTGCCGGTTCGATCGTTGCTCAGAATCGCCATCCAGCGTCTGAACGAGCCGGTTGGTGGCGGGCGCGCAACGAGATTATTCGAAAGTACATTGAGGCTCATCTCGGAGATCAAACGCTGCTTCCAGCGAAGATTTGTAGCTTGTTTAATCTGTCGCGCGCGACACTTTACCGGATGTTTGAGGATGATGGCGGCGTGCGGCGGTATATTCAGGACCGCCGGTTGCACTGCGCAATCTGGGATCTAGCAGATGGCGGAATCAAACGCGGTCGACTAACGCATGTCTCCGAAAAGTGGGGCTTTTCCTCAAATGCTAACTTCAACCGAGCTGTGAAGCTCGCCTTTTCGATGCCTCCTGGCGCTTTGTTCGCGGAAGGCTCTTATGTGCCGCCTGCACGGATTGGGTCGCGCCGGGAAGGGTTCCCGACATATGATTGGTTTCTCAAAGAGTCGGAGCAGGCCTCAATGCGAGCTTTGCGAGCCTAAAACCGGCGTCAAACCGCGCACGTTCAATCGATATGGTTAGTCATTTCGAAATCGGATTGATATGCTCAGACTATAAACCTGAGACCCTCCGATAATGACTAATCCCGGTATCTCAACTTTAGATTGAAATTGAGAGGGGCTCGAGCGCTCGAGCCGACAACAATACTTATTGGCTTCGAGGTCTCAAACGTATTGGGAACCTTCATATGAACGCCAAAATGATGTGCAGAACCGCCATCGGGCTATTTGCTGCTTCCGTCGCCATTCAATCTGCAACGGCACAAAACTGTCCAAGGCAAACAGCGCAAAAATCAGACGCCAAGCAGACAATTCAGAACAACAAGGGCGAATACTTCGAAAGGTCGTCGATTCCGTGCCTCTCGGTCATGATGCGTCCTGATTTGCTAATCGCTGAGTCCAAACCGCCAGAACGGCTTTGGGTCCGTAAAATCAGCGAGTTCACCGAACCCATCGAGCGATTCGATTCCGTGCCGGCTATCTCTGCTGCCGCAGGAACCAATGCTATTCAGATCGGAACCTCAGGGGCTGCGAACGAAGCGGAGGCGATTGCTATTGGGCCTTGGGCGCGCGCTGAGTTCGCAGCAGCGGTCGCGATTGGGTCGCGCGCAGTTTCCAAGTCGCTCCTATCGCTCGCGATTGGCACGAATTCAACGGTTGAGACCGGCGCCTCCCACAGTTTTGCGCTCGGTAGCTATGCGACAATCTCGACCGGAGCGTCGCAATCTGCGGCGCTCGGCGGAGGCAGTTATGTAGGATTGCCGCTTGGACTAGCACTCGGCTATGGCGCACGATCAGAAGCGCGGAGCGCTGTTGCTTTAGGCGCGTTTTCAGTTGCTGACGAAGACAACACCATATCTGTTGGGCGTGAAGACAATCCGGACACGTCATTCGACGATACCATCCTACGGCGGATCACCAAGCTTGACGCTGGCATATCTGATACCGACGCAGTCAATTACGCTGAGCTAAAATCCGCGATAGATGCCTTGGAATTGGGGGTCGACTATTTTGCGGTCACTGCGACCGGGACACAAGCAAGGGCTGACGCGCCGAATTCCATGGCATTCGGTCCGAACTCCTTTGCAGGCGCTGGCGGAGCCGTCGCATTCGACAATGGCGCGAAGTCGCTGTTCGTGGATTCGTACGCAATCGGGTCGAATGCTCAAACCTCTCGCAATTCGCAATTCATGTTTGGAACAAGGCTCTCCAATTACAGTATGCCGGGATTGATAAATCCGAGATCGCGCATGCTCCAGAGCGGAGACTTGGAGTTGGACACGGTCGATGAAAGCGGAACGATCGCCGGCGATGGCGGGATTACCCTTGCTAACCTGCGCCTAGATATTTCAGCAAACGGCGAAGGCATAAAAAATCTCAATCACCAGATAACCGACCACGCTGCGCGTATTCACACCGGGGAGGTGGAGCGTGGTGCGTTAGCGAAAGAGGTAGATACGCTAGACCAACAGGTGGCGCAAAATTCGACGAGCATCGCGGGGCTGGAGCAAAGCGTGGCGAAATTTTCGGATCTTCCCGAGGATGTTTACGCGCTCAATCAAGAGGTTGCGGAACAATCGGCGTCGCTAGAGAGCATTGAGCAAACGCTTCTGAACGATGTTGCGCGGACCGAAGACGTGGGCGCGTTGGATCGGAAAATCGCGAAGAACAGCACCAGCATTGCAAACCTAGAGCAAAGCGTAGCGGCGAATGCTGGGCTTCCTGAAGATGTTGCGGCGCTCAATGATGAGGTCACGCAGCAGACGGCGAGTCTTACGAACATTGAGCAAGCACTCGCCAATGATGTCGCACGGATAGAAGATGTGGATACAGTCAGTCGGAAAGTGGATGAGAACGCCGCGACTATTGCCGACCTGGAGCGTAGTGTTGCCGAGACTGCTGGCTTACCGAAAGATGTTGAAACTTTAAATCAAACGGTCGACGAACATTCGACCGATATTGCAGATATTCAGCGCAGTCTTTCCGAAGGTGTAGCCATGTCAGAAGAGACTGCGGAGCAGCTCGACGTGTTGGAAAACAACGTTTCCAAAAATACAAATGGGATTGATCAGAATGCTGAATCGATCATGGCAAATCGGAATGTGATTGAAGGCAATTCAACTGATATTGCGCGCTTGGAAGACCAAGCCATTGAAACCGGCGAACGGTTTGAAACTGTTCAAACGCAAATGTCCGAACACGAAACGCGGATGGATAGCGTGGATAAGTCGCTGACAGTTCATGCTGGTCGCATCTCTGCCAATACTCAAAGTGTCGAGTCGGTAAAGGCCGTGGCCACCGAGAACCAAACGCGGATCGCTCGCAACCAAGCAGCCTTAGCAGAGCAGGGCGAGGCCATCTCGGTGCTGCAGTCAGACATCGAGCGACTTGGGTTGAACATGTATGGATTAGCGCAGACGGTGGCGCATCAGTCGCAGCAGATTGAAACCAACAAAACTGGGGTCGCGATCGCGAATGCGTTGGCGGGTTCATCATGGCTGCAAGCCAATGAGACTGTCGCTTTTACGCTCAATGCAGGATATTTCGAGGGCCGATCTGCTTTCGCGTTTTCGGGTACAAAGCGCTTGCATGATCAATGGTCCGCGAACGTCGCGATCGGGACGGATACAGATCAAGGAAAGCTTGGCGCACGCGCCGGTCTAAGATTGGGATGGTAACCGTCTAGAACGCGATCTCGACGCCTGCGAGCTCTGGGAGCTGTAATATGATGACCAAATCCCGGAGCTCTTGGCGGGCTGCGACATGGCTCATCGTGAAAGACACGTTTGAGCCGCTCTCGGTCAAATCTAGGAGGGTCAGGCCTGCTGGGAACAATTCACGATAGATCACCCTTTCAGAGAGGCCAGGTGCAAGTCGAAACCCTATCCGTTTGGAGAGATTAGAAAGTGCCTCACCGACCTTTTGTTTGTTGCGTGCTTCCAGCGGCGAAACACGGTTGCGCATCACGACCCAATCAATCGGCTGGCGGGACGTGCGAGCTTTATTCTTGCGGCACTGCCACACCATTTCTGAATAGAAGCTTGGACGCAGCACTTCCAATGTCTGCGGGTTTACATCGCCGAGTAGATCGAAATCTACGAAAGAGTCATTGAGCGGCGTGATCAAAGAGTCTGCGGCCATATGGGCTATCCGCGACAGATAAGTGTCGCCGCCCGGGGCATCGACAATGACGATTTCACAGACCGCTTTGAGGCGTTCTAGAGATTCATGGAATCGTTCGGTTTCTTCTTTTTCGGCAATGTCCAGATCGCGCTCGGTGCTTGCATCGACGCGAATAATCTCTGGCATTGGAAGCTGTGCGCCGGTCGATTGCATCCAGCGCATTCGGTTTTCAAGATAGCGGGTCAGTGTGCGCTGGCGAACATCTAAATCGATCACACCTATTTTGCGGCCCATCCGCATCAGCGCGATTGCCAAGTGAATCGAGACTGTTGATTTGCCGGCGCCGCCTTTCTCGTTACCAACAACGATAACCCGGCACTGTTTCTGTGCCGGGGTTGAAAGCGTTAACGTGTCCGCAGTTTCGCGGGGAGGTTGGTATCCATCGGCCATGGCCGCGGGGATCTCCTTTAGGTCATTAAGCGGCGTGCTGCTGAACGTCAGCCATCAGGTCGTCTTGGAAGGTCGGGGCATCATCGAACAAGAAGACTTGTTCACTGCCAACGATCTCTTCTTGTGCTGGAAGTGTCGGCGCCATAGGCTCTCCGTCGAAGAGCATCTCATCATGATGATTGATGGCGCATGGCGCGAGCGTTGTGGCTTCAACCGGGAATGGTGTTTCGCCATGAACCAAAGCGAGCGTTTCGCGTAGCTCAGACAAGGTCTCGGCGATCGCATTCATTTCATTTGAGAGCTTCGTCCGAGCGGCTTCGTGACCAGTATCGGACTCAAACAACCAAGTGTCGTTTTCTTCCCGTAAATAGTCAGGATCCGGTTCAAGGCTGAACTTCGGCGTGGCGGGCCGCGTCTGCCTTGTGTAGAGGGTTGCACAAGCTGCTCCAAGCAGCGCTTTAAGGCGGGGAAATATGTGCTTTCTCATGTGTTAAAGAATCTACGCAAAAGGTTAATGAGACGTTTACGAATTCCCCTGAGGCGAGAATGTAATGATTAAATCTCCGATACGAGCCCGAACCCTCGCGGAGCTTCGCGAAGCAATCCAAGCCCATCGCATGGTTGGCCGCACAATTGGCTTCGTTCCAACCATGGGAGCCCTACACAATGGGCATCTGTCCTTGGTGGAAATCGCCAATGCGAAAACTGACATCACGGTGGTCAGTATTTTCGTAAACCCGACGCAATTTGCGCCTGGCGAGGACCTCGATACATATCCACGCACGGAAGAAGCCGATATTGCAAAGCTCACCGAAGTGGGCACCGACATCGTCTACTTGCCGAGCGTCGACGAGATGTATCCGGATGGATCAAAGACAGATGTTCGTGTCGCCGACATGTCTGACCTGCTGGACGGCATTTTCCGCCCGCACTTCTTTTATGGCGTTGCAACTGTGGTGGCGCGACTGTTTATCCACGTTCAGCCGGACGTCGCGGTGTTCGGTGAAAAAGATTACCAGCAATTGCAGATCATCCGCCGCATGGTGCGCGACCTCGGGTTCCCGATCGATATCATCGGCGGTGAGACGTTTCGGGATGCGGACGGTTTGGCGCAATCTTCCCGTAATACCTACATGGATGAAACCGAGCGCCTGAAAGCCAATACGATCAGTGCTGCACTGCATCGCGCGCGCATGCGGATCGCGATTGGGGCGCCGGTCTCTGAGGCCTTGAAGGAGGCGCGCGCTCGGATCTCGGCGGCGGGCTTCGAGCGGCTGGATTATGTTAGCGCGGTTGATCCAAAGACATTGGAAGATTTGCACGATGGGGTGATGGCACCGGGCGAGGAAGGACGCGTCCTTGCTGCAGCGTGGATGGGGCCGACGCGACTGATAGATAATATGGGATTTCAACGTGACTGATCACAATTGAGTGCCTTCGCGACGGCAGGCCTTGTACACCAGGGACAAGTCCCGCAAGGAGAATCGTCGACATTTTGGAGGGCGCTATGCTGAAACTCACTCACCCGCAGATTTTACTGGCTGCTGTGTCCAGCTTCGCGCTGGCCGGATGCGCGACGGTTGCGCCTGAAACTGCGCCTGTCACCGCTGAAGCGCCGCCAGCGGCTGAAGAGACGGTCGAAGCTGCTGTCGAAGCGCCAGCTGCGATGCCTGCCTTTTCTGAGGACGGAATTGCCGCGCTTGAGCAAGCGATGGGTCAGTATGTTGCAGACGGTCGTCTGTATGGCATCCACACACGCTTGGTTCACAAAGGCGATGTGATCAGCGACTTCAAGACAGGTTTGCGGGGCCTAGAAAGCCAAGCACCGATCGAGGATGATACAATCTACCGTATCTATTCGATGACCAAGCCGATCACCGGTGTGGCCATGATGATGCTGTATGAAGAAGGTAAGTTCGAACTTGATGACCCGGTGACGAAATATGTTCCGGAATTTGAGAACCTCAAAGTGCTCGCAGGTGTCAATGAAGATGGTTCGGCGATCTTGGCAGATCTCGATCGTCCACCGACCATGAGCGAGTTGATGTCGCACACGTCTGGTTTTGCTTATGGGCTTGGCGGTGCGGATCCGGCCAATTCGGCTTTTCGCGATCTGAAAGTTCTGGAGTCGCCAGACCTTCAGACCTTCATCGATCGAACCGCAACGATCCCGCTACTATTCCAACCGGGTGAGCATTGGTTCTACAGCGTTGGCATGGATATTCAGGGCCACATTATCGAAAAACTGTCCGGCCAAACATTTGGCGAGTTTTTAGAGACACGCCTATTTACGCCGCTCGGCATGACCGACACCGGTTTCTACGTGCCGGAAGAAGACTATGGCCGATTCAGTGAGGTTTATGGCTTTGACCCAGAATCGGGTGCGTTGGTGCCGATCCCGTTTCCCGGGGTAATGTTCCGCAAAGAAACGGTCGCATATGAGTCGGGCGGCGGCGGCCTTGTGTCGACAATGGATGATTATGCGCGCTTTTCGCAGATGCTGGTCAACCGCGGTGAGCTTGATGGCGTGCAAATCATAAAACCTGAAACGCTCGACTTGATCACCACAAGCGTGATGCCTGAAGGGGCGACGATGTCGACGCTCGGGATGAATGGCGGCGAGCAGTACCCAGGCATTGGCATGGGGCTCACATTTGGAACGGTCGAAGACTCGGCTCTCGCGGACACGCAGACTCCGAGTGGGTCATACTTCTGGGGCGGCGCGGCGAGCACGTGGTTCTGGATCGATCCGGTGAACGAACTCTATTTCGTTGGCATGGTGCAGATCTTTGACAGCAACAATCCTGGCGAGCCGCTTGAGCTGCGCGAGACGAGTGTGAAAGCGGTCTACGATGCGATGAGCGGTCAGTAAGGGCCTTATTCGGCGCCGTCTTGGTCTTCTGGCCAGGCCTCGACGGTGCCTTTTAGCTTAAGTGTCAAAGGATTGCCTTTTCGGTCAACCGCTTTGCCGGCGGCGACTTTGACCCAGCCTTCTGAGATACAATACTCTTCGACATTGGTTTTGACCTCGCCATTGAAGCGGATCCCAACGCCGCGCAGCAGCAAGTCTTCGTTATAGTAAGGGCTCTTCGGATTGACCGAGAGACGGTCAGGCATTTGATCAGACATGAGCGCGCTTTAAGCCGAACTCGCCTGACTATTCAAGCGAGTCTTGAAGTTTCGGTGGGGCTGCGTGCCGCCATGACATGTGTAAGGCTGAAAGCGCAGTGGTCTCGTCCGCCTTTTCGAGTGTGATCGTCGTGGCACCTTTGTCGCCCCATTTGTTTGGCACTTTAGAGAAAATCGAAGGTTCTGCCGTGATCAGCATTTCTTGTTCTTCGACGCTCAAAAATACATTGGCGGAGGCGTCAGCTTCCAAAAGTGTGGCGATGGTTTTCCCGCGCGGTGCGTCGACCCGAAAGCTGGCGCGATCGAAATGAGGTTTCTCGATCGCCTTTGGAAGCGACAGAGCGAGGGCCCGAAATTCGTCTACGGTCATTCAACTATTCTCTAGCGTCTGCGCCGACAGCATAGAGGAAAGAACCACCTTTGATGAGGGGGATGATCCGTTCGGCGTCGTTTCGCTCAAGGGCGGGACACCCCCAGCTCCTGCCGAGCAGACGGCGATTGGGACTGACATAGTCGGCGCCATGAATGACGATCAGCCGTCTTTCGGCGAGGTCATTCTGAGGGCTAAGCCCTTTCAGCTTTAGGGAAAGCCCATGCATTCCATAATAGGTTTGGCCGGTGACGAAGGCCCCAAGCGAGGTCATTTTAGAGCCCTCAATATTCGAGAACGCATCTGCCATCCCATCATGATCTGGATCTGAGCCTTTGCCGTGCGCGACGAGGAGCGCTTCGGCGCTCATATCTTTCGTATCGATCAGGAAATAGCGCGGGACATTTGAAGGCGCGCGATAGTCGATCACGCTGAAATAACGATCATTCTTGATCTCGCTGGAGGCATCTGCTTTTGCCCTTAGCGCCTCCGCCAGGAGCTGCTCACCGAGCAAATCTGCAGCGGTTTGGGCATGTGAGGTTGTGGCTGTCGACCAGCACAACGCCAAAGTAGTTAAACGCAAAAACGCAGAAAGCATGCTTCAAATAAAGCATGCTTTCCGGCAAAAATATGGTGTTCAGTGCGGATCTAGAAGACGCGAGGACGCTCCGTCTTTTCGATATGTAGGCCGCATTCGCTTTTATCCCGGCCAACCCAACGCCCAGACCGAATATCGCTCGGATCTTCAGCTGGCTTCGTGCAAGGCCAGCAACCGATCGATGGATAGCCTTGTGCCACCAGTGGGTGACGCGGAAGCTCGCGGCGCTTGAAATAGGCCTGTACATCTTCCTGAGTCCAACCGGCGAGTGGGTTCACTTTAAACCGGCCGCTGGCATGTTCGAAAACGGGGAGAGACATCCGTGCACCGCCATGGAAACGTTTACGGCCAGTGATCCAAGCATCAAAGCCTTCGAGTGCGGGCTCGAGTGGACGTACTTTGCGCAAAGCGCAGCAAGCGTCTGGATCGGTTTTCCAGAGCGAGTTTTTTGGATCTTCCGCAAGGCGTTCGTCTTCAGCAGGCGCAATGTCACGTACATTTGTCAAACCGAGTCGTTCGATCAGCTCCTCTTTGTAGTCCAGCGTTTGCGGGAAATGCATACCGGTTTCGAGGAACACAATTGGAAGACCTGGATCGACATCCGCGATCAACGCCAACATAACTGCGCTCTCAGCACCGAAGCTCGACACATAAGTGAGCTCACCCATCCATTCGCGTAGGATAGACGCACGCAGAATGGTTTGGGCGGAGGCGTCGCGAAGTTCGTCGTTCAAGCGCGCAAGGCGTTGATCTACGTCTTCGTCGATCCGCAGTTTGATGTCTGAATATGGCATGCGCCTCAGGCTTTCGTGTGGCGCCTCGAAAAGACCGAAGTCTGGCCGTCCGCGGCGGGTTGATAGAACGCTGAATACTCTTCTAGCGCTTTCACCACATTAGGTAGGTCGGCCCTGGAAGTCTGATAAGCGTCAAACCCTGAACGGTTCATATAGAGAATCTGATCTCTCAGCACGTGCCCAACCGCCCGCAACTCTGCGGTATAGCCCAAACGGCGCCGAAGCAGCTGTGCTTGGCTATACCCTCGGCCATCCGTATATTTGGGAAAATCTATTTCAATCAATGCGATACGGTCGAGATAAGGCGCAAGATCATGCGGGTCATCCGCTGGCGATAGACGCACGCCAATCTGCTGATTACGCGCCAGAAGCGCGTCCGCGTTTTCTGTTAGTTTAGCTAAAGGGACTGTTACACATCCTGAAGACGGCAGATCGCTGCCTTCTTCTATGAACGTCCATGTGTCTTCAATTTCAGCGCCATCTTTAATCAGCGGCATAAATCGCCTCCTGGAACGGTTCGAGACCTAGACGTTCGACCGCTTCAATAAATTTCTCATCTTTGGTCGTGCGCAGGTCGCGATAGGTATCGACAATCGTTTTCACCGCGCCGGGCACTTCTTCGTGGCGCAGCGCCTTGCCGATAATCTGACCAACGACGGCTTTTTCATCTGCGCGGCCGCCAAGGGAAATTTGGTAATATTCTTCCCCTTTGCGATCCACACCGAGGATGCCAATATGGCCGACATGGTGATGCCCGCAGGCATTGATGCAGCCTGAAATATTGATGTGCAGCTTGCCAATGTCTTGCTCGTAAGCCGGGTCGGCGAAGACCTTCTGGATCTCTTGTCCGACCGGGATGGAGCGCGCGTTTGCCAAGTTGCAATAATCGAGGCCAGGGCAGACGATCATATCCGTGATCAGGCTCTCATTCGCGGTCGCTAAGCCCGCCGCGTCGAGCTCGCGATAGACATTGTACAAATCATCAAGCGCGATGTGCGGCAGCACGACATTCTGGGCGTGGGTGACGCGGATATCGTCAAATCCATAAGTCTCGGCCAGGTGGGCCATGACGGCCATTTGGCTGTCCGTGGCGTCGCCAGCAAGGCCCGCAATTGGCTTCAAACTGATCGTGACAGACGTATAGCCCGCGACTTTGTGAGGGTGCAGATTGACGCTCGCCCAATTGGCAAAGGCAGGGTCCGCCGCTTTGGCGCGTTCGAATGCATCGCTGGTTTCTGCTTTGTCAGCAAAGGCCGGCGGCGCGAAATAGGCATTGATGCGATCAATTTCTTCTTGGGGAAGGGCGATCTTTTCGCTGACCTGCTGCGCAGCATACTCTTCTTCGACCAAGCGCGTGAATTCTTCTGGTCCGGTCTCTGTGACGAGGATTTTGATCCGGGCCTTATACTTGTTATCGCGGCGGCCAAAGCGGTTATAAACCCGCATGATCGCTTCGAGATAATCGAGGATTTCGCTCTCTGGAACGAACTCATTGACCATGGCGGCAATGATTGGTGTTCGGCCTTGTCCGCCGCCAACATGAACCTCAAATCCGACAGTGCCGTCGCGCTCGCGCATGTGCAGACCGATGTCATGAACGCGGATCGCGGCGCGGTCATGTTCGGCGGCCGTCACCGCAATCTTGAACTTACGCGGCAAAAACGCGAATTCTGGGTGGAACGTGCTCCACTGTCGGATGATCTCACACCAGGGGCGGGGGTCCATGATCTCGTCTTTGGTGGCGCCTGCAAAATGGTCAGAGGTCACATTGCGAATGCAATTGCCTGAAGTTTGGATCGCGTGCATCTCGACTTCTGCGAGCTCTTCGAGCACGTCCGGAATGTCCTCCAGTGCAACCCAATTGTACTGAATGTTCTGGCGCGTCGTCATGTGGCCATAGCCGCGATCATAGTCACGGGCGATCTTAGACAGTTTCCGCATCCGCGCCGCATTGAGCTGTCCATACGGAATCGCAACGCGCAGCATATAGGCATGCAATTGCAGATACACGCCGTTCTGCAGGCGCAGCGGTTTAAACTCATCTTCCAGGATTTCCCCAGACAGGCGGCGCTCCACCTGGCCTCGGAACTGGTCAACGCGCTCTTGTACGATCTGCGCATCAAATTCATCATAGCGATACATTACAAAGTCACCCCTTGTTTGGGCATGGCGTGGCCGATGGAGAGCGCGCCTTCAACGCGGCTCACCCAGCGTTCAACATTCGGAAATTGTGCGAGGTCGAACCCACCTTCATGCGCGACGCGGGTATAAGCCACCAAGGCGATGTCGGCGCAGGTCATTGCTTCACCAACCAGCCAATCGGTCCAGGTCAGTTGCATTTCCATGACCCCAAGCGCCCGTCGGCCTTTGACCATGAGCTGAGGGTCGATCTCGGAATCCGGCAATTTCAAATAGTGTTTCTTGAACCGGCGCACGGCGATCGAAGTCTCGTGAGAATATTGCTCCCAGAACAGCCATGAATTCATCTGCGCGCGTTGAAACGCATCTTCCGGGATCAAGTCCGAGCCTTCTGCGAGATACAGCATGATGGCATTGGACTGCGGCAAGACCCGGCCATCGGGCCAGCGCGCAATCGGAACCTGACCGACTGGATTGAGCGCCAAGAATTCTTCAGTCTGCGTCCCGCCATCCAGAATATCGACCTCAACCCAATCATGATCAATGTCGAGATAGTCAGCCGTCCAGCGCGGTTTCTGGCAATTGCCGGAAATGCTGTCGCCATACAGCGTAAGTTTGCTGATCTCGCGGTCGGTCATTGGATGATCACTCCGTAGGGCACTGTTGGTCCATTGGCGCGGATGGTTTCCCGAAGCGTTTCTCGGCCTGCGACTTTCCCGTCCGTCGTGACTTCCATGAAATAGGGGTCCGTGATTGCCCCTTCTTGGGTTTTCGCATGCTCGAGCGCAGCCTCTGCGTCGTCGCCCGTGAAGACACCAATCTCGCTCGCATCTTCGGTCCAAGTTTTGTTTGCACGCATCCAAACGACATTGCCGCTGGCAGTGTTCCAGGCGGTTACGGTTTTTGGTGTATCGGGTTTTAGTTTTGGGCGCACAGATGTCATGCGGCAGCCTCCGATGATAGTTTTGCAAGCGCTTCAGCCGGGATCGCGCTCACCTCGCCAATAACAAGTAAAGCCGGGCCTTTGATGCCGGCGCGCGTGATAAGTTGTGGAAGCTCGGCAAGCGTGCCGAAGACTTTGATTTCATTCGGCCGTGTCCCGTTCTCGATAACAGCAACAGGCGTGCTCGCCCCGCGGCCCGCATGGATGAGTTTTTCTGCAATCGTCGGTGCGGTTCCGACGCCCATGAATACGACGACGGTTTGAGCCGGTTTAGCGAGCGCGTCCCAATCAAGGTCAGGGACTTCACCTGACTTTGCATGTCCGGTCACGAAGGTCAGTGTTTGTGCATGATCGCGATGCGTCAAAGGCAATCCAGCTGACGCGGCGCACCCAAGCGCCGAGGAAATCCCCGGCACGACGCTTGCCTCAATGCCGACCTCGCGCAAAGCCTCAACCTCTTCGCCGCCGCGCCCGAACACAAAGGGATCGCCGCCTTTCAAGCGAACAACGCGTTGGCCGTCGCGGGCCGCTTTGATCATCAGCTCGTGAATTTCTGGCTGTGGAACGCTGTGATTGGCTTTTGCCTTACCAACCGACACGCGCGTGGCGTCGCGGCGGACAAGGTCCATGATCTCATCGCTCACCAATCGGTCGTGGAACACCACATCTGCGTTTTGTATCAGACGGAAGGCTTTGAGCGTCAGCAGTTCTGGATCACCGGGACCCGCGCCGACAATATGTACCTCACCAAGCTGGTTGGCGGGGGACGCAATGTCTTGAAGCAGGGCTTCCATCGCCGCGAGGGCCTCGTCGAACTTTCCGTCCATGGCGAGGTCGGCGGGCGCCCCGTTGAGTGCGGCTTCCCAGAATTGGCGACGTTTCGTGCCGTCATCCAGAACTTGATAAACGCGCGGGCGGAAGTCGCGCGCAAGTTCCGAAAGCGGGCCCATATTCTGGGGCATCAACGCTTCCAGGCTGGTGCGCACGCGTTTGGCGAGAACTGGCGCTGCGCCACCTGATCCGACAGCGGCAACGATCTCGCCGCGCTCCAAAATGCTCGGGACGGTGAAGTCGCACTCCTCTGGCTGATCGACGACATTGATCGGGATGCCATATTCGCGCGCCCAAATGATCGATTGGTCGCAATTCTCTTTGGTACGGCAAGCGACGATTGCGAACTTAGATCGATCGAGCGCTTGGCCCGCCATGTCGCGCGGTGCAATCGTGATGCGCCCGGCGAACTCTTCGGCAAAGCCAGGTTCGATCTCCGTATCAATGACCACGGTGATGTGTGCGGTAGTCTTAGCGAGCAGACGGACTTTGCGACGAGCTTCCTCGCCGCCGCCGAATACGGTGACGTGGGCATTGTCCGTATAGAAAAACGCAGGGAAGAGGCGCATGAGGATTTAAGTTCCGTTGGATCGATCACTGCCGAAGAAATGTGTTGACGAGGCGCTTTCAGCAACCGTATGAGCCTTATCCCATTGTTTAGAGAAACTACAATCAAAATCTGGTTATAGACGTGAACTATGTCTGACACGAATGATCGCCTCCCTCCGCTCAACGCTCTGCGGGCTTTTGAAGCCGCAGCCCGTCGTTTGTCTTTTACTAAAGCGGCTGATGAGCTGAATGTGACACCCGGCGCAATCTCGCAGCATATCCGGCAACTCGAAGACTATGCTGGGACGCCCTTGTTCAAGCGCACCGGACGAAGCGTGCTGCTCACCGATGCCGCGCAAGCGGCGCTACCATTGGTGCGTGAAGCCTTCGATCAGATCGCCGAAGCGGGCCGGATCATGCAGGCCCCGGCACGAAAAGGTCGTGTGATGGTCAGTTCCGCGCCAAGCTTCGCTGCGAAATGGTTGGCGCCGCGTCTCGACGGCTTCCACAATGGTCATCCAGGTGTTGAAGCCTGGGTCAGCGCCGATAGCGGCCTGACGGATTTCACCACAGCGGATGCCGACTTTGCGATCCGGTATGGCGCTGGAGATTATGATGGTTTGAAGGCAGAAAAACTGCTCGATGAAACCGTCTTACCGGTCTGTTCGCCGCGCCTTTTGGACGGCAGCGACGCGATCCGCAAACCGGCTGACCTCGCCAAACACACCCTCATTCATGATGTCAGCGCCGAAGTTGATCCATCTTGCCCGGATTGGACCAGTTGGCTGAAAGCCCGCGGGGCAGGGGCCGACGTCGATGGAACACGCGGCCCACGTTTCAACCAGTCCGCCCTCGCCATCGAAGCCGCCGCCACAGGACGCGGCGTGGTGCTCGCCAAACGAGCCATTGCCGCTGCGGATATTGCTGCAGGCCGGCTTGTTGCACCTTTTGCGGATGGATCAATTAGTGTTGATTATGGCTATTGGCTGGTTTGGCCTAAGGGGCGTCACCTGACTGAAGACGTTCGCGCTTTTATCAAATGGGTGAAAGCCGAAGCCGCTGCGAGTGAAGTGGCGGGCGTCTAACTGATCCATAGCAGAGGTGTTTTGGAATGCTGACCGATACTGAGCAATCGCTTTCTCAAACGCGCCCGAACACAATCGATTTCGACCGTATCTCGAACCTTCATTATCTCGGAAACTATGTGCGCCGATTGCCCATCAATCTCGCGCGGATGATGGAGAATGCGTACGATTGGGAACACCTTCCTTACGTTCATGCCTCCTCGTTTGCGTCGATCGACCTGATTGATAGCGGTGCTTGGGGATGGCGCGCAAAAATTGGACTGCCAGACGGGGCGCCCGCGCCGCACCAATTGCTCGACCTCTTGGTTGAAATCGACAAGCACTATTGGGTGTCGACGGTCTATTCGGGGCCAGGGACCGGGATTGAGATCCATACACAGGCGACCTCGATTGATGAGGACGAAATCGAGGTCGACGTGCGCTTTTATCTTCCCGAAGCGCCAGAGAATGAGGCCGGCGCGGAGATGATCCTCGCCTATATGCAGCAGCAATATGCGACTCTGTATGACGAAGATCAGGATCTGATGCTGGGGAGGCAGGGCGCTCTCAATGATCGCCAGCGCTGGAGCGCGGGGGCGCCGGAATCAAAAGATGTCTTGGTGGGCGCGGCAGCAGGGCTGAACCCGGACGAGGTCCACATTGTCGACCTCGAAACCGGCCGCTTCTGCGTTCGACGATATGAGGGAGACTGGCTTGTTCACAGCGCGGTCTGCACGCATTTGTTAGGACCGCTTGAGGCGAGCATGATAAATGAGAAGGGTGAGCTGACCTGCCCATGGCATGGCTATCATTTCGATCTTCGCACGGGCGAAAATACGGAACAGAAATGCCGAACTTTGGCAAAGCCGCCTGAGCTGATCGAACGTGGCGGACAGTTGTACTTGCGACCGGCATAGGAACCGCGCTGACTAGATCGGCTCAAAGCAAGATGCGACCTCCGCAAGCCATTCGCGGACATTGTCTTTGCGGGCCTCTGACATGCCATGCCGAACCAGAATTAGGTCTTTTTCGGGAACGATGACAATGTATTGCCCGTCATAGCCATTGGCTGAAAAGCTACCTGGGCCAGCGAGATCTAGCCACCATTGCCCGCCATATCCCATCGGTTCGTCTGCTGGCACATTTGGCGTCGGCGTCCGCGCATGGTCCACCCATCCTTCCGGGAGAAGGCGCATGCCATCCCAAACGCCATCGCGCAAATAGAGCAGGCCGAAACGCGCAAAATCACGCGCAGTGCAGAAACAAAAACTCGATCCGATAAACGTACCCGCTGAATCAAACTTCGGAATGGCGGAACGCATACCCAACGGATTGAGCAACCGCCCGCGCAAGAATGTTTCAAACCCAGCTTGATCAACGCCGAGCGTGTCGGCCAATAAGCGGCACAAGATGTTGGTCGTGCCGCTCGAATAGGACCAGAAAGACCCGATTGGGTGTTCCAATGGCATTGCTGCGGCAAAGTGTGCGACGTCGTCTTTGCCAGACCCGAACAGCATCTCAATCGTGTGTGAGATGCCGGAATCCTCGTAATCCTCCGTAAATTGCAGGCCCGAGACCATTCTCAACAAATGCTCGATCGTAATCGCGGCGCGCGGATCATCCGTACGCTGCCATTCTGGGACGTTGGCTGGGGCGTGAATATCCAAATCGCCATCCGCCATCGCAATCCCAACCAGCGCATGCGTCATCGACTTGGCCATCGACCAGGAATGGTAAGTCTCATCGGGTCCAAAGCCTTCATTATAGCGCTCAGAGACGATTTTCCCGCCCTGAACCGCGAGGAAAGCGGAGGTCTTCCCAAGCGCGTCCGGGTTTGAAAGTGCGTGATCGAGGAGGTTCGAGAGGGTTGCTTGATCTGTCTGGGGCGGCAGATCACCAATGGGCCAGATTTGGGTGGGCCACGGCGTTTTCGCCGGTTGGCTCGGTAGGCGAGGGAGAATATCTGAATCCGCCATGTATTGCCCTTTTCGTCCGCTTATCGATCTTTCACAGGCACATCTTTGATCCTCGCGACATGCGCTTCAAGGTCTTCCTTGGCGTAAGGCGAGTGGTAGCGTTTATTGCTGGCAGGATGGTGTTCCAGGCCGAGGCGTTTGCCCTCCCGCCAGTTCTTTTTCGGGCGGATCGGGCGCTGTGCGAACCCGCCGCCGCAAGTTGGGCAGACATTGGAAAGTGGCCCGTTCACGCAGTCTGAGCAATAGGTGCATTCATAAGTGCAGATCATGGCCTTCGTCGACTCTGGCCGTAAATTACAGTCGCAAAGCTCGCAATTGGCGCGAATTTCCAGCATCCTGAACGTCTCCTTCAACGATGTTTTTGCATCAAGAATCGTCTAAGCCCAACACATGTCTAAACTCTATTTTACCTATAGCGCTATGAATGCGGGAAAGTCCGCGATTTTATTGCAAGCCGCTTACAACTATAAGGAATGCGGCATGCAGGTCATGTTGTGGACCTCTGGGCATTATGGCGTCGACCAAGACGCCACAATGGGAAAGATCGAGTCGCGGATTGGGCTTGAGGCCGACGCGCATCTCTATCGCGCCAACACAGACCTGTTTGAGGCGATTGCGCAAGAGCACGAGAAAAACAAGCTCAGTGTGATCTTTTTCGATGAGGCGCAATTCTTGACCAAAGACCAGGTCTGGCAATTGGCCCGGATTGGCGACAAGCTGAAACTGCCGGTCCTGTGCTACGGATTGAGGACAGACTTCCAGGGCGAATTGTTCGAAGGGTCATCCGCGCTCTTGGCGATTGCCGACGATTTGCGTGAGGCGCGAACAATCTGTCATTGTGGGAAAAAGGCCACGATGACCGCGCGCATGGATGAACATGGCAACGCGATCAAATCAGGTGAACAGGTCAGCGTCGGCAAAGAGGTTTATGTCTCTTTGTGCCGTTATCATTGGGAAGAAGCATTGGGGCGCTAAGACCGAATTTGGTGCTCAATCCTGCCACAATGAGTCTTTACTCACTCATGCGCGGCAGAAAATGGAGCCCATGATGCGTGCCCGAAGAAACGGTGTCCGAAACAGTTTGATCTGCGGTCTTTTGGCGATCGCGACTTTTATCGGTATCGGCCTCGCAGCGAGCGCCCAGGAAGAGCTTGGTCCGGCTGAAGTTGACTTTGGCGGTTTCTTGGATCTGAGCGACGAAGTCTTTCAAGTGCGCGAAGATCGTTTGCTGAGCTTACAAGCGTTCAATGATATGGCCGAGGCTCCAAATACGATCATCCTTGATGCGCGCAGCCGATATGCTTTCGAAATGGGCCATATTGAAGGCGCGGTGAACCTGCCATTCTCTGACTTTACCGATGAGAAACTGGCCGAAATCATCCCGAACAAAGACACCCGCGTCTTGATCTATTGCAACAATAATTTCAGCGACGATGCAGAGCCAATCCCGTTAAAACGTGTGTCGCTCGCTTTGAACATTCCGACTTTCATCAACCTCTATGGCTATGGATATGAGAATATCTATGAACTCGGCGTTTTAACCGAGACGACCAACGAAGATGTGAACTGGGTGGCGGGTGAATTTCCGCTTTAAGGACTTCCCCGGATAGTTTTAGCTCTGCTAATGCGTTCATACGAACCCTTGCAAAGAGCGGTCAGATCATACATCTGCGGCTTTTGAGAATCGTTCTTAGGAGATCGCGATGACTGCAGCTGCTGAAGCGCCCGCGAAAAAAGTGAACCCAAACGCCCCGACTGAAGAGACGGTGCTGTCTGTGCATCACTATACGGATCGTTTGTTCAAGTTCACGATCACGCGACCGGCGAGCTTTCGGTTCCGGTCTGGCGAGTTCATTATGATCGGCTTGATGGGCGACAATGGAAAACCGCTTTTGCGCGCCTATTCCGTAGCCAGCCCAAACTGGGACGACACGCTAGAGTTCTACTCGATCAAAGTACCCGACGGCCCGTTGACGTCAAAGCTGCAAAAAATCCAAGTGGGCGATAAAGTCCTGCTTGGGAAGAAGCCGGTTGGCACCCTGGTGCATGACGCTCTGGTGCCGGGTAAACGACTCTACTGCTTCTCGACCGGAACGGGGTTTGCTCCGTTCGCGAGTATCTTGCGCGATCCGGAAACCTACGAGAAATTCGAAGAAGTGATCATCACGCACACCTGCCGGGATGTTGCTGAGCTCGCTTACTCACAGGAAACAGTCGAAACGTTTCTCAACGATCCCGACATTGGTGAGATCGGACAGGGCAAACTGCGTCTGTATCAATCGTGTACACGAGAAGACTTCGAACGCTCTGGCCGCGTCACGGATCTGATCCGGTCTGGCAAATTGTTTGAGGATCTCGATGTTCCGCGGCTCGATCCTGAGACGGACCGCGCAATGATTTGCGGCTCGATCGAAATGACCAAAGAGCTGAAAGGCTTGATGGAAGAACACGGCCTAAAAGAAGGCTCAAACGCTGAGCCGGCAGACTTCGTGATTGAACGTGCCTTCGTTGGCTAGCGGCAATAAGGTCGCCCTCATCCTGAACGATATCGAAGGATGAGAGCGGTGTTGGCTTGGGCCTACTTCCCAAATCCATAGACCAGCGAAACGCGGCTGATTGTGTCAGTCGATTCGAACCCGTCGACTGGATCCGTATCGTGGCGAACCTCGAACGAGACGCGCGCAGACAGTGTGTTTGTCAAAGACGCGGTGATCGCAGCAATATTACCGATCTGAGTTGAGGTTTCGGCGTAAACGACTGTGGTGTCGTTGGTGAAGGCGACATTGTCGTTAAACTGGTGCGCGAAGTTCGATGCTGCTGTCGCACCGAAAGATTCTTCGGTGGTTGCTTCGCTCAGAACCGTTGGCGGCACTGTTGCCGTGTCTAAAACCGCTTCGACCTCATCGATTTTTAGACCTGGGCCACCGCGGACTGTCCACTGTGTGGCATCGCCGGTCAGAACTTCGTAACCTAGACCGCCACCGATAAAGGCGCGCGATTCAAAGCCTGAAAATTCGTCACGCTCATAGGTTAGCTGACCAAAGCCGAACAGGCGGTCATTGATTTGGCGGTCGAGGTTCGTGCCGAAAAAGATCCGGTTTTTGGTTTCTGCGCCATCGGTTTCGCCATAGTCGGCGATGGCTTGTACGCCAAACTTCCAAACGTCCATTGTGCGCGTGGCGTCAACACCGAGGCCAAGATCAGTGGTTTCTGTGTTGCCTGTGGTCACGCCGGCGCTGAGCGAACCTTCGCCGCTCCAACCGTTTTCGGATACGTCCTGTGCGTGTGCTGGCAGAGCAATGGTTACTGCACCCGCAAACGCTGCAAGTTTAAGAATCTGGGAGAATTTCATGTCTAGCTCCTGTCATTAGACGGGCGCGACATGCGCTCAAAAACCTGAATCCGATATGAACCGGAGCAGTTTTAGCTGCCGATCTGTCCTCGGTGTCGTAATTTTGCATCGGCCAGGACACAGGCAAGCATGGCCTCTGCGACTGGTACCGCGCGGATGCCGACGCAGGGATCATGGCGGCCTTTGGTGCGGACATCCACCTCGGCGCCATCACGGGTGACGGACTTGGTTTCTGTCAGAATGGAAGAAGTTGGTTTGATTGCAACGCGGACAATCACGTCCTGACCGGTCGAAAGGCCGCCCGCGACCCCGCCATTATTGTTCGACAAAAACCGCACGCCATCATTGCCCATGCGCATCTCATCGGCGTTTTGTTCGCCAGAAAAGGAGGCTGCATCGAACCCAGCGCCGATTTCGACGCCTTTCGCGGCATTAATGCTCATCATCGTCATGGCGAGCTCACTGTCGAGTTTGCCATAGATTGGGGCGCCCCAGCCGGCTGGAACGCCTGACGCCTGGACTTCGACCACGGCACCGACAGACGACCCAGATTTACGGACCCCATCGAGATAAGTCTCCCATTTGGAGGCCATGTCTGCGTCTGGGCACCAGAATGGATTGTCGCCAGTAATGTCCCAATCCCATTTATTGCGATCAACTTTGTGTTCGCCGATTTGAACGACGGCGCCGCGAATTTGGATGTCGTCGCCCAAAATACGCCGCGCGACGGCGCCTGCCGCCACCCGAGATGCGGTTTCGCGCGCTGAGCTTCGCCCGCCGCCGCGATAATCGCGCACACCATATTTTTGATCATAGGTGTAATCGGCATGGCCAGGGCGATAGCGGTCGCGGATCTCTGAATAGTCTTTAGAGCGTTGATCGACATTCTCGATCATCAGGCTTATCGGTGTGCCCGTCGTCACCTGACCGTCGGTTCGATCATCTTGGAACACGCCGGATAGTATCTTCACCTGATCGGGTTCGCGGCGCTGCGTTACAAAGCGGCTGGTCCCGGGGCGGCGTTGATCCAGGAATTGCTGAATCCAAGCCTCATCGAGCGCTAAGCCGGGAGGGCAGCCATCAACAACACAGCCGAGCGCAAGCCCGTGGCTCTCTCCCCAGGTGGTGACGCGAAATAAATGTCCAAATGTGTTATGCGACATAAGGGCTGATCCGTGGTTGCGACGCTCGCGGTCTCCTATATGCAATTGCGACGCCTGCCAAACCCCTAACGCCTTCTTTGGATTAGATAGAATGACCGATGTGCCCGTTTCCATCCCAAAGTCTCCGTCATCTGCCGACTATGCGGCGGAGGGCGACCGGCCGTTAATCCGGGATACCAGCAATCCTTTTGAGTTGCTGGAGGTATGGCTAAAGGATGCGAATGCGCACGAGCCGAATGACTCGTCTGCGATGTCTCTGGCGACGGTTGATGCGGAAGGGATGCCAGATGTCCGCATTGTCCTCTTGCGCGGTCTAGACGCTGAAAACGGACTTCAATTCTACACCAATTATGACAGCGCCAAAGGCGAACAACTGGCGGCTCATCCGAGCGCGGCGGTCTGTTTCCATTGGAAGAGCCTTAGGCGACAGGTGCGGGTGCGCGGCCGGATCGAAAAGTCGTCAGCCGAGCAATCCGATACCTATTTCCAGCAACGCGCCCCGCAATCTCGAATCGCGGCAATTGCCTCTGATCAATCTCGTCCGCTTGATAATCGTAACGTGTTCAATCAGCGCGTCGCTGAGATCAGCGCGATTTATGGCGACGATGATGACATCCCGCGTCCAGGGCATTGGGGCGGCTATCGCCTGATCCCGACTGAGTTTGAGTTCTGGCAAGATCAAGCCTTCCGGATGCATGACCGCCTCAAATTGAAATTAGATGGATCGACCTGGGCGAGCTCGCGCCTATATCCCTAATATGAAAAGCTGAGGGAGGCGGCCATGTCGCTAGAGGACGAGTATTCGGGCAAATTGGCAATTGTCACCGGGGCTGGCGATGGCATTGGCGAAATGCTGGCGCGGCAGTTTGCGAGCGTCGGGATGCAGGTCGGTGTTCAAGACATCCGCGCCGAAGCCGCTGACTCGGTCGCCGCGAGCATTGGGGACGGCGCTTTCCCACTGGTCTTCGACGTCTCAGACCGTGAGGCCTGTCTGTCGGCTGCAGAAGCGGTTCGAGGTCGTGGTCCAGTCAACCTATTATGGATTAATGCGGGCGTAGGTGTTGGGTCACCAATTCTGACTGGCAAACAAAAAGCTATTGAGTGGGGCTTCGACGTGAATGTGCGCGGCGCGATCTGGACGGCACAGGCCTTTGTGCCCCTGATGCGAGAGGCGAACGGCCCACGGCATGTCGGGATAACAGCCTCTTCCGCGTCACTTAGATCTCCAGAGGGCGCCTTCCCGCTCTATGCGACTACCAAACATGGTACGTTTGCGGTGGGTGAAGCCCTACGTGGAGAGTTGGCCGGGCAGGGGATTGGAACCACCATTCTTTGCCCCGGCCTTTTAAACACGAAAATCTGGGACGGCGCGAAGGCCCGACCTGACCGGTTTGGCGGCGCCCGGCACATGGATCCGTCCATCTCCAAAATGTGGGATGACGCCAAGTCCCCCGACGTGATGTGGCCTGATATTGCCCGGATTGTTGGACAAGGTGGTGGTTATTTGATCTGCTCAACCGATGGAGGCGAGACCAAAGCCGCGTTTGAGGCGCGGGCACAGGAGATCTCGTCCGGTATCGTGGAGGTTTAATATATGAAACTCGGACTACAAATTGCGCTCGGCATATTTTCATTGATCCCGCTCTATTTTGCGATCCTTGGTATCGCGACCGGCGCGGCTCATTTTATGCCGGACGGGGGATATCCGGCGGCCATCGACAATCAGTTTAGGTATCTCTCTGCGATCTATTTGTTGGTCACGATGCTGTTATGGTGGACGATCCCGAATGTAGAAAAACAGGGGATGGTGCTGGCTTTGGTTTGCGCCGCGATCTTCATTGGTGGGCTCGCGCGATTCCTGTCTTACTCAACGATTGGCGCCGGCTCAGACGAACAGTTTGCCGGGATGATCATCGAGCTTTGTGTTCCTGTCTTCCTGATCTGGCAAAGACTAGTTGCGAGGAAGGCCGCTGCCGCCTAAACGGCGGCCATGACTCTAAAACTCGCCATTTGGGATATGGACGGCACCATCGTAGACAGCCGCGAGGTGATCCAAACTGCAATGGTCCGGAGCTTTGAAGCTTTGGACCTGGTGCCTCCGCCTTATGAAGAAACCCGCAAGACGATTGGTCTCGGCCTCGCAGAAGCCTGCCAAATTTTGGCGCCCTCCGTGTCTGGTGCGAAACTGGATGCACTGGTGGAAATGTATCGCCAGTCCTTTGTGAAGCTCAGGGCGGAAGGTGATGGTTTCGAACCGCTTTATGAGGGGGCGACGGAGACCCTAAAACGGCTTGCGGAAGATGGCTGGCTCTTGGGCATCGCAACGGGCAAAGCGCGGCGCGGCATTGAGGCGTTTTTCGAGCAGCACAATTTGCGGGATCTGTTCGACACCACATGGTGCGCCGATGATGGGCCTGGCAAACCGCATCCATTTATGTGCGAGCAGGCGATGGCAGCGCTTGGCGCTGAGCCAGGTCAAACGCTTATCATTGGCGACGCCGTGCACGATATCCAAATGGGGTTGAGTGCTGGGATTCATACAATGGGTGTCAGTTGGGGCTTCGGAGAAGCGCATGAGTTGGAGACCGTCGGCGCGCATGAGGTGCACCATGACTTCGCGACGCTGAATGTGGGCCTCGATAAGTTTGCGGAACGGATATCTTGATGGATAAAGTCAATTTGCCGAAGCGGTTCTACAAAGACGCAGCCGTGGCGCGCGGCGGTGAAGGGTTCTCTGTTGAACTCGATGGCCGAGCGATAAAAACGCCAGCGAAAGCGACGCTGACCTTGCCAAGCGAAGCGCTTGCCAAGGCTGTGGCTAAGGAATGGGCCGCCCAAGGCGAGACCCTGGATTTGCAGAGTATGACGCTGACCCGTCTTGCCAATGTTGCGCTCGACCGCACTCCTGAAACGCGCGCAGAACTTGCTGAAGAGCTGTCGCGTTATGCAAGCACAGACGTCACGTGCTATCTGGCGGAGACCCCAGCAGCGCTACGCGAGCGCCAGGAAGCGGCCTGGCAGCCTTGGCGAGAATGGGCGGGCAAGGAGCTTGGCGTCGTATTGGTACCCGTGGTCGGCTTGATGGCGAGCCCGCAGCCGCAAGCGAGCCTCGATGCAGTGCGAGATTATGCGCTTGGCTTGGACGATTTTAGTCTGACCGCGCTAGCTTGGGGTTGTAGCTTGTTGGGTTCTGCTGTCTTGAGCCTTGCGGTTCAGCGCGGTGTCCTCGGCGCTCGCGAAGCGTTTGCTGCATCTTGCGTGGATGAGACCTGGCAGATCGAGCAATGGGGCGAGGATGACGAAGCCATGGTGGTCCGCGCCGCGCGAGAACGCGATGCGGCGGCCCTACAAGTCTGGTTTGAGGCGCTGCCTTAGATGACAGCCGCAAAGCACTGTTGTGCTTGACTAAATTGGTAATCTCGCGTCCTTTCTCACTTGGAGGAGGACGTTATGCGACGCATCGGTATAGTAGTGCTGAGTGCCCTAGGCCTTTCAGCTTGCGCTTCGATCGGGAATATGGCCGCGGTCAATAAGAAAGAGACCATCGGATCAGGCTTCGGTGGGTCTGCTCCAGCTGGCGTCTTCATTGATGCCGAACAGCGCGCGGTTCTCTCCAATAAACGCAAAGACAAAGACCTTCGAGTCGTCTGCGCTGAGCCGGCGCCGGATGCGCTCTCGGCGATCGCCGCGCAAGCTGGTGTGAGCGTTTCGGACATTTCGAACGCTGTCTCTGCTGAAGGCGGCGTTTCAGAAGCGGCCGCGAATATTGGACTGCGGACCCAAACTATTCAAACCCTACGCGACGGGTTCTACCGAGTCTGCGAAGCCTACATGAATGGTCTCTCCGAAGAGCAATATTCGATCATGCTCCGTCGGTTTCAGACCAATATGATTGCGCTTTTGGCCATCGAGCAGTTGACCGGAGCGGTGAAGGGCGGCGACGCTGTGGTCAGCGCCTCGGCGGGCAGCGGTATGAACTATCGCGAACAGTACCTTCAGCGCGCTGCCATCGCTTCGGCAGAACAGACCCGGCTCGGCAATGAGATTGCCTCGATCGAAGAAGAGATCATCGTCCTTGAGGATGTTCAGGATCAGTGTTTCGGCTCTCCTGACGCGCCAGGATGTTCCGGAAATGAGGTTGAGCGCCGCGGCCGCGAAATCAGTGATCTAAGATCCCGCAAGCGGGCGCTCTTCAACGCGCAGGCATCAGCTGCGGCGACAGAGCAGACAAGTAATCGTCTTGCCGACTCGGCGCCATCCGCGACCGATTCCAATGCAGGCGGTGTCACTGGGTCTTGGCCGTCAACGCCAGCCTATCCACCATCGTATGCGGTTGCCGAAGCGGTGCGGGATATCACCATGGCGCTCGTGCAGAATGACTATGGTGTGCAGCTTTGTTTCGAGCATTTGCGCCACGTCGCGACGAACGGAGAAACGGCTCTTTCTGCGCACTGCAACGACGTGATGTCGGCCTATGTCACGCAGTTGGAAAACGCCAATGAAATGCGCAAAGAGATGCTACAGGCTCGTGTCGACCTTATGGAAGGCGTCGCCAGTGGGTACGTGTCCATCGACGATGCCAATCGGCTGACGGCTGGCATCGATCTTGAGTCGCTAAACGCGCTCGCACCGGCAGCGGGGGCGAGATCCTTGACCATTGAACAGCCACCAGTGGCAGCAGCACCATTGCCGCCACCGCCAACCCGGCAATAGAGCTATTTAATCACTGCACAAGCGACCCGCGGACCGGCGCCGCCAATCGGCTGCGTGATATGGTCATCGCGATTGGCGTGGATGATCATCGCAGTGCCATCGTCATCGGCCAGGTCTTCAATCGTTACATAAGGCGTGAAGGCTTCGTATCCGGCGGATCCGTCAGCGGCGGCCCAAATATTTGGAACATCGCCAATCTCCGGCCCCATCGGATTGAGCAAGCCATGACCATTGGCGATCATGCCGAGATGCCCGCCTGATTTTTTGAACACGCCGAGATCGCTGCAATCGCCAACTTGGTGCAAGTGCAAACCATGCCAGCCCGGCGTCAGACTTCCCGGCTGCAGCGTCGCTTCAAGCATTGAGCCATGCGGGCCTTCGATGATGCTGAGCGTCCCAATGACAGCTCCCTCGCCATTGATAATGTCGCCGCCAGCGCGAGGCATATCATCGACAATGCTGGGATCCGGCGCGCCGCTCGCATCGCCGTGTGACATGGTCTCTTGGGCGTGGGCGCAGGCGGCCAAAGGCAGGCAGGCCGCGAGAAGGGCTTTACGGATCATGTGATGGGCTCCATTTGCTTATTCAGAGAGACTGTAGAGCGTTCGCTGGAGATGTCAGCTGTGTCAGAAAAACTTGATCGCGCGGATAAAGTTTTGGTCGCGCTCGGACACTTTGAGAGCCGGTCTGCGGCACAAGCTGCTATTGCTGCCGGGAAGGTAAAAGTTCGCGGCAACGTGTTGGCAAAGCCATCAGAGAAAATCGCAGCAGGCGCACCGATTGAAGCGGAACCCGAGCATCCTTGGGTCTCACGCGCTGGGCTAAAGCTTGTGCACGCGCTCGATGAATTCGGTATCGAACCGGCAGGACTGCATTGCTTAGATGTGGGGGCGTCGACGGGTGGTTTTACGCAAGTGCTCTTGGCGAGAGGCGCTGCCCATGTGGTGGCGGTCGATGTTGGCCGAGATCAGTTTCATTCGCGTTTGCGCGATGATCGGCGCAGTACCCTGTTAGAGGGTACAGATGCCCGGGCTTTAACGCCGGAGCTTGTTCAACCTCCACCTCGTCTCGTCGTCTGTGACGCGAGTTTCATCTCTCTCCACAAATTGCTGTCGGTGCCATTATCGCTCGCGGCTGATCAGGCAATGCTCGTCGCTCTGTTCAAACCGCAATTTGAGGTTGGGCGTGAGTATGTTGGCAAAGGTGGAATTGTCTCTGACCGATCTGCGACGCGGCGCGCCGAAGACGCTTTCGAGGCTTGGCTTAATGCTGAAAACTGGACCGTGCGGGCGCGCGCCGACAGCCCGATAAAGGGCGGCGACGGCAACGCGGAACGGCTTGTGTTTGCAGTGAAAGCTTAACCGGCTGGGCCGCGCGGCGTTGGCCCAGATTGACGGCGATTGAGGAAAGCCAAACGCTCGAACAGCGCGACGTCCTGCTCATTTTTAAGCAGAGCGCCGTGCAGCGGCGGGGTCAGTTTCTCCGGATCTTGCTCGCGCAAAGTCTCTAGATCGACATCCTCGTTCATTAGCAGCTTGAGCCAATCGAGCAGCTCAGATGTTGATGGCTTCTTCTTCATGCCCGGAACTTCGCGCATCGAGTAGAACGTGGTCAGCGCATCAGAGACGAGTTTCTCTTTGATGCCCGGATAGTGCACATCGACAATGTCTTTCATCGTCTGTTCGTCCGGGAACTTGATGAAGTGGAAGAAACAGCGGCGCAGGAATGCGTCCGGCAGCTCTTTTTCATTGTTCGATGTGATGATCACGATCGGGCGCTGTTTAGCTTTGACGGTCTCATCTGTCTCGTAGACGTAGAATTCCATGCGATCTAGCTCTTGGAGAAGATCGTTCGGGAATTCGATATCGGCTTTGTCGATTTCATCAATTAGAAGGATTGGGCGCTTCTTCGCAGTGAAGGCTTCCCACAGCTTGCCCTTCTTGATGTAGTTTTTGACGTCCTTGGCGCGCTCTTCGCCCATTTGACCATCACGGAGGCGCGAGACGGCGTCATACTCGTAAAGACCCTGGGCCGCTTTTGTGGTCGATTTGATGTGCCATTCGATCAGCTCGCAGCCGAGTGCTTTGGCCACTTCTACCGCGAGCACGGTTTTTCCTGTGCCGGGCTCACCCTTGATCAGAAGCGGGCGCTCCAATTGGATTGCGGCGTTGACGGCCACCCGTAGGTCTTCGGTTGCGACATAGTTTTCGGTGCCTTCAAAGCGCATTGGCGAGCCTCTTCGTTTACGTTTACGCTAAGGATAAGGCCGGTGAATTCAGAAGCAAGGACTTACGCGGCGATAGGGGTGTGATTCGCGGTTTGGCTATGACCATGGCACATTGTCGATATCTTAAGCGCCTGAATCTACGGAGGTTTCAGGGCAGTGTTACCAATCTGAAAGCCTGCGTTAACCATTCGCGCGTAAACCAGTTTACGACTGGGAGCGTTAAAAATGCCACTCAAACTGTCGTTAAAGCCAAAAGAGGCCGTCGTCGTGAATGGCGCCGTGCTGCGCAATGGCGATCGAAGGGGCACCATTCTCCTGCAAAACCAAGCGCGTGTGCTGCGTCAAAAAGATGTGCTGCAAGCCGAGGCCACTGAGAGCCCGGTTCAGCATCTCTACTTCGCGGTCATGCAAATGTATCTCACGGGGCAAACAGAAGGGCAGCTTTACGATCAGACTGTGACAGCGATTGCCGCTGTTATGGATGAGGCGAAGGATGACGTACGGCGAAATCTATTGGTTCAGATTTCGACTGCTTGTGCGGCTGCTGAAACGTATAAAGCTCTGACTTTGTGCCGCAAACTTTTGAAGGCGGCGGAGGCAGGGAATGGCTGATCGGTCAAGCATGATAGAACTTCCAGAACCCGCACCTATCGTATCCCTTGATGAAGGCATAGCCTTGATTGAGTCCGGCGACGCGCCAGAGACCCTATGTGTAGATATCGGCCACACGACCTTGCTGCGCGCCGACGGCGTTAAAGGCTTGGCAGGGCTGCTGCAACGCTTGCGGGGACATCGTATGATCCTGGCCTTATCGTCGGGCGAAATTGCTTCAAGTGTCGTTCCTATGCGTTCTGGCAAACCCGACATGCATCCCGATGTGGCCGCGATCCTCGACGCGCTGAAAGATCAAGGATAGAGGCCCTCCTCGGATTTAATTGAGGGAGCCGAACATGTCCGGCGAATTCATTGCTATTTTTACTGCGTCCTTTGTGACCTTCTTCGTGCTGATCGATGCGCTCGGCGTTGCGCCGGTTTTTGCATCGCTCACCGCGCGGGGACCAGCCAGCTATCGCCGATCAATGGCGGTGCGATCTGTTTTAGTTGGCACGCTGATCATTTTCGGGTTCGCATTTTTCGGCGCTTGGCTACTTGATAAGCTGCACATTACGATCGATGCGTTCCGAGCCGCCGGCGGCATCTTGCTGTTCATCATCGCACTCGACATGGTGTTCGAGAAACGCACTGAGCGCCGCGAAAACCGTGCTGAATCGGTCATGGCAGATCACGAAGAAACAGACACCGAGCTTGATGACGTGTCGGTCTTCCCAGTCGGTATTCCGATGCTCGCTGGTCCCGGTTCGATCGCCACGGCGATGCTCTACATGTCCCAGCATGATGATTGGATTGGCAAAGGTGCAGTCCTCAGCGCTATTGGCGCAAACATGCTGATTTGTCTGTTGATCTTCTTGGCCGCTGGACCGCTGGTGAAAGCTATGGGTGAGAGCATTGCTGGTGCGATTACGCGGATCTTCGGTGTGATCCTCGCGGCGCTTTCTGTTCAGCTCTTGATCGACGGCATCAAAGGCGCGTTCGGGATTTAAGACCGGAATCGAATGGTCTCAGCCTGCGTCAGGGCGGATAGCGTGGTCCAGATCAGGGCCATGCCAAGCGCCATAAGGCCCATCACCTGCAAGGCGAGGCCATAGCTCCATTTCACACCGATCTGCGCGAGCGATAGGACGTCCGGACCAAGCTCGCGGGCGAGCGCAACCGAGCGGTGTCCGCCAGCTTCAGATAAGAGTAGGGCCCGACGCATGTCTTCCGGTGTGCGAGCCTGCTCAACCAGCCGGATCGCACCTGAAGAACTGGTAAGCTCTGCAATGCGCGCGATAATCATCATGTCCCGTGCTAAGCGTTCGCGCGCTGCGGGTTGAAGCGCCGTCTCATAGGCCTTTACCACTTCAACGGATCTTGCCTCTGTCGTCATAACTGGCTCGAAGGCTGTGGCCAGTTCAGCCCGTAGCGTTTCTTCAGGCAAGGCATCTTCGATCCGGCTATTGAGATATCTTACAAATCGATCATTCAAACGTCCGGCACGGTGGGCCGCCCGTAAAATCGATGCTGCCTCAAAGACCGCTTGTGATTCTGGATTAGGATCATTTTGGTTGATCAGACCGAGCGCACGTAAGCGAAGCTGCAGACTATCGACTTGCTCTCTGACCAGCCAGCGCTGCGAGCGACGGGTGAGATCAGCTGGGTCGCCGAGTAAAAAGAATGATCCTTGCGGCGCGAAGGGTTCGTTTCTGGGCGTCAGCTGAATTGTGTTGCCGGTTGCGCGGGGCGTGTCGGCTTCTACAAGCTCTTCGGCGAGGACCTCTTCATCTTCTGTCACCTCGGACTCGTCTTCGTCGGACGTTGGCTCTGGCGGCGGCGGCGGCGCCGTCGAGCGTTGATAACTCGCCCGTAAGTCTTCGGGCAAAAATAGAAGCGCTGCGCGTGCCAATCTTTGATCGCGGCTGCCGGAGCTTTCAGCATCTGCAGCGGCGAGCACGGCGGCTGAGTCTTGTTTGTTTAACATGAGCGGCGCCGCTAAGAGATATCCTCGCGCGGCAGAGAAGTCTCGTTCGTTTAGGGTCAGACCAATCCGTTCGGCCCAGGCGCGCCGTTCGGTGCCATTGGGCACGACCAAAGCGCGAAATTCGTCTTCAATTTCTTGGCGGGTTTCGGTGCGCGCTTCCAGGCTTAAAGGGTCGGTCGCAATATCGGATGTGTAGGCGGCAATGATGATTCGTGCCGCAAAGATGGGCAACAGCAAAATCAGACTATTGAATAGCAATGACTGCCGCCATGTAGACGGGCGTTCGACTTCTCGTTGCCGCCAGCGGGAGGTCATATACTCGGCCCGGTCCTGTTCTCTGTCTTGTGCAGACTGCCAATCTCTTTAGCGCACGAAGCGGGTGCCGAGATCAAGTCTTCGTTACGTGATGAACTGCAAAAGCCGTGTATAAGCCCAGCCAGCGCCACATTTCGCCATAGGCTCTGCGGCTAACTCGTCTGATTATTGCGATTGCGTATCTAACGGGACCGCAGTATAGGGCGCGCAAACTCGGTAGAGGATTTGATTCCATGGCTGACATTGATCTCAACGGTTATACGCCGACTGACAAAGAAGACTTTATGAACGCCAAGCAGAAAGCTTACTTCCGTAAGAAGCTTGAAGATTGGAAAGATGAGATTTTGGATGGGGCGAAAGTAACCATCGGAAATCTGCGTGCGGAATCTTCAAATCATCCTGATCTTGTTGACCGCGCTTCGGCCGAAAGCGACAAGGCGCTTGAGCTGCGGACGCGTGATCGCCAGCGCAAGCTGATCTCTAAAATCGACGCAGCCATTCGCCGGATCGATGATGGCACCTACGGCTATTGCGATGATACTGGAGAGCCGATCGGTATTCGCCGTTTGGAAGCCCGTCCAACAGCGACTCTCAGCCTCGAGGCGCAAGAGCGTCATGAGCGCAATGAACGCGTCGTTCGTGACGATTGAGTAAGCGATTCTCGTCAGACGGACTCGAAAATCCTAACGCTTCATTAACCGTGTTAACGCATTGATAAGCTTTCCTTGGTGACAGGTGCAGAATGCGAGACGGTCCCGCCAATCCGAAATTGCTTGATCGACAGGACCCTGTCGATGAGGATTCGGCTGCGGAAACGACTGAGGAAGAGCATGTGTTTCCGACCGCACGCGGCGTACTGTCGGCCGCAGAGATCGAAGCCCTGCTGCGCCCAGAAACTCTAAAGAATAAAGACGTTGCGCCGCCAACGGTACCTGAGTCGATTGAGCCTAAAGAGACGCCGGTTTTCGAGGATGTGCAGGTCAAAGCGGATGATGCTGCGAGCGAGCATTACCGCATTCTCGGCGCGCGCATGTCTCGCGCACTTGCGCTCGGGACTGGTTTGAAAGCCGCGGTGACACTCAGCGGCGCGGCGACTGTGGCGCGATCTGATTTGGCCGGGCTTTTGAATGGGAAATCGAGCGCGATTGCGTGTCTTGGGCCGTCAGAAAGTGATATTCACGCGCTTGTCTGTCTCCCGCCAACGCTCTCAGATGCGATTATCGCAAAAGCCTGCGGCGCGCGCGGCTCGACCGGACGGATCGGCGATGGCTGGACCCTCAGCGCGATTGATTGCGCGCTGCTTGAACAGCTCTTGGTGCCGCTCGGCGAGGTTGTCGGCGATGGCCTGAAACTACAATCGATTGAGACCGATATTCCTTATGTGTGTAGCCTCTTATCCACGACAGAGGTCTCGATTGGCGATTTCGCGGTTGAGGCTCCAGGGCTGCATTCAGAGCTCGCTGTTATTCAATCCAACATTTCCACAAAGACGAAAACTCAGGATGCTGAACCTGCGACGCCCGTACCTGTAACAGCCGTACTCACGGCGCGCTTAGCGAGCCTGACGGTTCCGCTGAGCCGGATTACGGAATTAAAGGCGGGTGCGACCTTGCTTTTAGGGTTGCCCGCAGATCAGCCTGTCGAACTGCTCTCAGGTGGCCGTGATGGCCGACTCGCCTTCGAAGGCCGCATGGGCCGGAAGAGCAACAAAGTGGCCGTTAAGATCACCAAACGCTCACGGACGCTCGACGAATAGGTCGCGAGCGCCCGTTGCGCGTGTTCGGTCAACCAATATTGCCATGCTTGGCGATGTGTTCATCCACAGCTTTGATAGCATCGTCTGCTTTGTTGCCAGAACTACGCAGCTCCGCCTCGCGCTGAGCCCAAAGACGCTTCTGGTAATTAGTTGAGATGATGTCGGTAACCACCAAGACGCCAACTACGAGATAGAAGCTGGACTTGCTCATCGCGTCGATCGGGAAGCTGAACAGTTTTAGGTGCGCCAGGTGCGCCCCTTCAGTGACCAGCAAAACCCCAACCAAGAACAAGATGAATAGGCCGAGCACTTCATACATGCGGTTCCGCTTCAGGAAGTCGGCGACATAGTCAGCAAGCAGGATCATCACGACCCCTGATGACAGGATTGCAATCGCCATGATCCAAACCTGATAATCTTTGCCCGGCTCGCACCCAACCGCGCCCGCGAGCGGATTGGCGATCAGATCTGCCTTACACTGTACCACGCTGCCGGTGAAAGTGTTGATGACGTCGCCGGATGCGTTGACCACGTTCGCCACTTCAACATTTGCAATCGCCATTGCAGACAGGATTGAGTCAAACGAGAAGACCAGGTTCATCGCGACGATCATCACGATGGCTTGCATAACGGATTTGCTCTTAGACCCTTCTGTATGTTCGATATGATCGACCGCGAGCAAGTGGTGAATCTCTTTGATCGCGGTATAGATGATAAATCCACCGCCAGCCAACGTAACCAAGGCTTGCATCGTAAACTCGCCTTCGATGAAGCCGGTCGCGCCGATCTCGAACAACGGTTCCGCCAAGAGGGCGAACACGTTCACGATGATAATCAGCAAGACGATGCGCAGCACCACGGCGAGGCCAATGCCCCAGCGCCGTACCATAGGCGCCTTTTCAGGACCAACGCGCTGCGATTCAATTGAGATATAAAGCAAATTGTCGAAGCCGAGCACGGCCTGCAACAAGAGCAACATGAGCAGCGTAAACAGGCCGCTGACGGAAAACACTTCGGCTACGAACTCGCCCATCGTGAACCCCCTTATAGGTGACTAGATGGGCGAGAGCTTAGACTGAGTCAGACGATTTGAAAGGCCCGCTACAGCGCCTTTACAATATCCTCCACCATCTTCTTCGCGTCAGACAGCAACATCATCGTATTGTCGCGGAAGAAGAGCTCGTTCTGGATGCCGGCATAGCCTGATCCCATCGAGCGTTTAATGAACAGAACCGTACCCGCGTTTTCGACATCGAGAACCGGCATGCCATAGATTGGCGAGGTCTTGTCTGTCTTCGCGGCTGGGTTGGTCACGTCGTTCGCGCCTATGACGAAGGCCACTTCTGAATTGCGGAAGTCAGAGTTGATGTCTTCGAGTTCAAACACCTCGTCGTATGGAACCTGAGCTTCTGCCAGAAGCACATTCATGTGGCCTGGCATCCGACCCGCCACCGGGTGAATGGCATAGGTCACGTCGACGCCTTCTTCTTTCAGCTTGTCGCACATCTCTTTCAAAGCGTGCTGAGCTTGCGCCACCGCCATGCCATAACCCGGCACGATGATAACCTTGGACGCATTCTTCATGATGAAGGCCGCGTCTTCAGCAGAACCGCGTTTGAACGGACGTTCTTCTTGGCTGCCCGCCGCCGCCGCAGCGTCGTCGCCGCCAAAACCGCCGAGGATGACCGAGATGAAGCTTCGGTTCATGCCCTTACACATGATGTAGGACAGGATGGCGCCTGATGAGCCGACCAATGCGCCGGTGATGATCAGGGCAAAATTGCCAAGCGTGAAGCCAAGCGCCGCAGCGGCCCAACCCGAGTAAGAGTTCAGCATCGACACGACGACTGGCATATCCGCGCCGCCAATCGGAATGATCAGCGTAATGCCGAGGATCAGTGCGAGCACGGTCAAGCCCCAGAAGGCCCAGGTGGCGCTGCCGCCACTCATCACCAGCATAGCGATCAGGCCGATAATGCCTGCGCCGAGCAGGATGTTGAGGAGGTGACGCGCTGGCAGTAAGATGGGCGCGCCCGACATGTTGCCGTTTAGCTTCGCAAACGCGATCACGGATCCCGTAAAGGTTAGCGCCCCGATGGCAGATCCAAGCGCAAGTTCGATCAGAGAAGCCGTGGCCAGGTTGCCCACACTTCCGATGCCGAAGCTAACTGGCGCATAAAGCGCAGCGGCTGCAACGAGTACGGCTGCAAGACCAACGAGAGAGTGAAACGCCGCCACAAGCTGCGGCATGTCGGTCATTGGGATCTTACGAGCGATATATGCGCCAATGCCGCCGCCGATTAGTGCGCCTGCGGCCAAAATGCCCCACGTGGTGGCGTCGAGCGCGTGCCAGAACAACGCGATGGTTGTACCGACTGCGATCGTCATGCCGATCATACCATTGCGGTTGCCGGCGCGGCTTGTGGCCGGGCTAGACAGACCGCGAAGGGCGAGAATGAAAAGGATACCCGAGGCAAGATAGAGCAGGGGTGCCCAGGTCGATTGGAACTGTTCCATCGGACTAGTCTCCCTTCTTCTTATACATGGCCAGCATGCGCTGGGTGACGAGGAAGCCCCCGAAAATGTTGACGCTGGCAAGCGCAACGGCGACGCCGCCAAGCGCTTTCGCGATCCAGCCGCCTTCCACAGCGCCGGAGGCAGTTGCTGCAACAATGGCACCAACGATGATCACGGATGAAATCGCGTTCGTAACCGCCATTAGCGGTGTGTGCAGGGCGGGTGTCACCGACCAGACCACGTAGTAGCCGACAAAGCAGGCCATCGCGAAGATCGCGGCGAGATATACGGTAGGGCTGATCGAACTGGTTTCAGCAGCGTAGGCGGGCAGGGCCATTGCACCTGCCATTGCGCCCAGAACTAGGGCTTTTCTCATGAGGAGATCCTCTCATTCACGGTTTCACCGCCGCGCGTCAGCAGCATTGCGGTGACGATTTCATCGTCGGTCTCAAGGTTGAGTGCGCCGTCTTCGGCTGTGATCAGCGGTAGGAAGGCAATCAAGTTTTTGGCGTAGAGCGCGCTTGCATCTGCCGGCAGGTGTGCCGGAAGGTTGGTGAAGCCTGCGACTTTCACGCCGTCAGAATCCACGACTGTATCAGGTTCAGACAGCGGGCAGTTGCCGCCTTGGCTGACCGCCATATCAACAATGACTGAGCCCGGTCGCATGGTTTTGACCATATCTGCGCTCACGAGAACCGGCGCTGCCCGTCCTGGAATCAGCGCGGTAGTAACTACGATGTCCTGCTTGGCGATATGTGACGCAACGAGTTCAGCTTGCTTCTTCTGATACTCGTCAGACATCTGCTTGGCATATCCGCCAGCCGTTTCTGCGGCTTTGAACTCTTCGTCCTCAACCGCGATAAACTTTGCGCCGAGCGAGGCGACCTGTTCTTTCGCCGCAGGGCGGACATCTGTGGCTGTCACAACTGCGCCCAGGCGACGTGCGGTGGCGATGGCTTGTAGGCCGGCCACACCAGCTCCCATGACAAAGACCTTTGCTGGCGCGACTGTGCCAGCTGCCGTCATCATCATCGGCATCGCGCGGCCATACAGGGTCGCGCCCTCGATCACAGCGCGGTAGCCAGCCAGATTTGATTGAGAGGACAATGCGTCCATGCTCTGAGCGCGCGTGATCCGCGGCGTGAACTCCATCGCCAAGGTCGTAATCGACTTCGCATTAAACTCTGAGGCGTCGAACTTGAAGGGATCAAGAAGGCCAATCACCGTTACGCCATCGGGCAGCTTGCTGGCATCTGGTGTGCGAACACACAAGACGACATCAGCTCCCTTCAGGGCTGTGTCAGAGGTTTTAGCGACCGTCGCGCCAGCTTCGGTATAGGCCTCGTCAGTATAGCCAGCGGCGACACCAGCGCCGGCGGCAACCGACACTTCATGGCCGAGGCCGACATACTTCTTGACCGTTTCGGGTGTAGCCGCGACGCGTGCATCGCCAGCGGCCACTTCTTTTAAGACTGCTAGTTTCATGATGTTCCATTAGGGCATGATCTTGCGGCAGTGCAACAAAAAAACCTAAACGATGGAATCAGCTTTCTAAAAAGCTTACTCTACGGGAATAGTTTTGCTGGTCACGTTTCCGCGAGATGGCATGCCTGTTCTCCTCCCTCCAATATTTTTTGTCGCGTGGCGATCTGGGGCGTTCTGCGCCGGGCACAAAACGAGGCTGATGCCAGTCTATTCGGCGTCACCAAAAAGGCCTGACTTGAGCTGTTTCAGATGCTAATGTGCGCGCGACAACACCCATGCCGATCCTTTCGTATCCTGTAATAAAACCTGTATAAATGGTCATGTGAGATTAACCAGTCTTCTCGTTTGATTAACCATTTCGAGTGCAAAAGGATCATTCTGCGGGACGCGTATGTGTCCTCTTATGCTGACCTGCTGTAAGTAGGCCCGAATCATCAGACTGTGCGGAGTCTGCGTTGGAGTTAAGTACTATGGCCGCTGAAGCGCCTGAAATCCAAATCGAACCGGAAGCTAATCCAACGCGCCAACTGGATTGGTTGCAAATGGGGTTTTGGCTTTGCATCCTGCTAGCCATTGGAGCCTCTAGCGCAAGCCTCGCATGGCCAAATGCCGGTGGGCCGACTGGACTCATCCTTTTGATTTCTATGGCCGCTGGCGGTATGGTTTTCTTACTTTGGATTTTGCGCGGCGCAGGCCGCCGCATGGGGCTCTTCCCAGAGCGCGGCGCGATGGCCGACGCAATGCAGCCAGTGACACCAAGATTCTCCTGGATTGATGCGCTCGATGAAGCGGCTCTGGTTTGTGATCAGGGCGGTGCCCCCGTTGTTGCCAATGATGCCTATACCGAGCTGACGCAAATGGCTTTGATGGGCCAGTCAGATGCGATGGGACCAGTATCTGTCGACCGTATTTTTAGCGCAGCTCCAGGCCTCGCCGCGCCGATCTTCCGTCTATCGAAAGCTGCGAAAGCTGGCGAAACCCGCCGCGAGACGCTTCCAGCGATGACACTGGGCACGGACGCCTTGCCGGTGCAGTACGAAGCCTCTGTATCGCCGCTGAAAGGCGACCGTGTGGTTTGGCGCCTGCGCCGGATCACTGGATCCGATCATGTGACAGGTGCTGCTGATATGCGCGCGCTCTATGTTGAAGACGCGCCGATGGGTTTCTTCTCATCCGGTCCGGACGGTACGATTTCTTACGCAAATGGCTGGCTCCGCGAAATCTTGGGGATATCCGAGAGCGCAAAGAACATCCGTCTCGACGACATTATGCGCCCCGAATTCGTGAAGCTGCTGCGCCGTGATCGCAAGTCAGGTGTGCCGGGCCGTGCCGACATCATGATCCGCTCGCGGGATGGCGTGGAGATGCCAGTCCAAACGATTACGACCTGGCACGGAAAAGGCGCCGATGCGACAGGCCGTACGATTGTTTTGGCGAACGCCCAGAACCTGCTGGATGGCGAAAGTAGAATGCTGGCCGCCTCGGCGAGCCGTCCCCCACGTCCTGATGGCGACCCTATGTTCGACGACGCTCCGTTTGGGGCCGCGCGCCTCGAAGGACAGTCTCTTGAAGGGGCAATTATTACCGATAGCAACCGCGCACTGATGGGCTTGGCAGGTGGCGGCGCGTCGCCTGGAACACGATTCATCGATTTGTTCGTTGCCGAAGAAGGCGAAAACAAACTTCGTGAACACTTGCTCGATTCGATCGATAAACCGGTTGGATTGCGTTTGGCCGATGAAGACCAAAAGCATGTGAATGTCTTCGTAACCCTTGATGGTCGCGGACAGCCCGCTGTCGCCTATGTGATCGATATGAGCGAGCAAAAAGAGCTCGAGCTACGCCTTGCGCAAGGCGAGAAGATGCAAGCTATCGGCAAGCTCGCTGGAGGTGTTGCGCACGATTTCAACAACGTCTTGACCGGCATCATGCTTAACAATGATGAGCTGCTGACCAAGCACCCGGTGGGCGATCCGTCTTTTGATCATGTGAAGAAGATCCACGAATTTTCTGTTCGGGCGAAAGATCTTGTACAGATGCTGCTCGCCTATGCGCGCCAGCAAACCTTCCGCCGCGAAGTGTTCGAGCCTGGTGATTTCTTGTCGGAGTTCGCCATACTACTCGGCCAGCTCCTGGATGAGCGGATCGACTTCAATGTCGTCCATGGCCGCGATCTACCAATGATCAAAGCGGACCGCAATCAGTTGGAAACCGCAATCATCAACTTGGCTACGAATGCCCGCGACGCGCTGCTTATGGACGGCGGCAAAGGCGGTAAACTGACCATCCGAACATCCCGCGCCAGCGAAAAAGATGCGCATGACCGGGGCTTCCGCTATGTCGAAGATGGCGAATACTTGCTGATTGAGGTTGAAGATACAGGCCACGGCATCGCGCCAGAAAACCTGGTCAACATTTTCAATCCATTCTTCACGACCAAACCCAAGGGGCTTGGAACAGGTCTTGGTTTGTCGACTGTGTATGGCATTATCAAACAGTCTGAGGGGTATATCTGCCCAATCAGTGAAGTTGGAAAAGGCACAACCTTCCAAATCTATCTGCCAGCGCTCAAAGCTGATGAGATTCCCGCTGTGGAAGTGCTGGAGCCCGCGCCAGTGGATGCCGTCTCTGTGCCTGTGGATATTTCGGGACGGGGGCGCATCTTGCTTGTCGAAGACGAAGATGGCGTTCGCTCGATTGCAGCCTCACAGCTCAAATCGCGCGGCTATGATGTTGAAGAAGCCTGTGACGGCGAAGAGGCGCTCGAGATCCTTGAGGAGAATCCCGGCGGGTTCGACTTAATCGTTTCAGACGTGGTTATGCCCGGCATGGACGGTCCAACACTCATTAAAGAAGCGAAAGACCTCTTGGGCACTGCAAAAGTGTTGTTCATGTCTGGCTATGCCGAGCGTGATGTGGCTGCCAAGCTCGACGGCGATCAAGAAGTAGGCTTCATGTCGAAGCCGTTCACCGTCAAGCAATTGGCCGAACGCGTGAAAGCTGAACTGATCGCTCGGGCCCAAGAAGCCGCGTAATCATCAATCGCTGGGTTTAGTCGTTATTCGCGACTAGGCGAAGATGGGCTGGCTGACGCTCAATGCTCGGCGGATAGATTGCCGAGATTCGATGACGCCAAACCGGCCGTCCTTGTAAGACCGGTGCGGGTTGCAGGATTTGATACAATCCAAGCAAGCGTGACTTGGGCGCATTCTTGCGTGGAGATGGCAGCGGCGCAAACGTCATTTCGATATCAACTTGCGTCCCGGTCAGAGTTTCGCCAGTCGCGACCAGAATGCCTGGTTTACGGCTTTCGCGAACAGAGGCGATCAAAGACTGAACCATAGCCCGGTCATGACCTGTCCAAAAGGCCAGGCAATCATGCTCGCCAAGATCCCGTCCGAGCAGCGTGCCAAGTTGGTTGCCTGCATTCCGGAACAGCCAACGTCCTTCTTCTGACTCTTCTATAACGAATAAGCACTCTAGAAGGTCTGGGTGATCGCTCGCCCGAACGCCGCCGGAGATCTCTTCCGGGGACTGATGCATGCGCTCCCATGCAGATAGTAGCGTGACGGTGTTTGGATGATGTTCTTGTCTTGTCATTTTTCGCAGTCTCTATGAGCGGTGCCTCACCCCACCACTCGGTTTCGGTTTGAAACGACTGCCGCAATGTTTGCGCCAGTTTACAGCTCGCTCATCGGGCGAATGTCGGTTCATTTTGGGGCTGGGTTCGCCGGATAGGGGAAACTCGGCATGGAACCTGCTTCTTAAGAGGCGAACAGTTCGGGAGTGAACGAATGACCGTCTCAACACGGAACACTTTTTTTGCGGGGGCGAGCATAATATCAGCCGCAATTCTCAGCGGCTTAGCTTACGCGGGCGGCGGATCTGGCGGCGGCCACGGACCTGTTGTTCCTGGTGCGCATATGGGCGGCTCAGGCGGCTCCGACGGAGGTCACTGTTGTAAGGGACCAAAAGGACCACGCGTTCATGTGCCAGGCGTCCATGTCTCTGGTCCGAATGTCTCGATCCACGGGTCGAACGTGTCAGTTCACCAAGGCAGTATGATTACAAACACGCAGAGCTTTCTAAGTACGAGCGTTGTTTCAGGGGGTGACAGCAGCGTCGTGTTTGGCGGCGGAGGTGGCTATTACCAAGCCCAAGGTGTGGCACCAACGGCTATCGGCGCGCTCAATGTTGAGGGCGCTGAAGAATCCTATTTCGAGACGATCACTGAGCAGATCCCTTCACAAGAAGAGTATTGCGAAGAGAAAATATCAGTTCAAACGATCATTCGCCCCGTCCAGGCTGTTTGCATTGATGATAAAGGCATTCCGCATCCTGCTTCTCGCGTCGACGCGAGCGAGCACGTGCCTGCAGGCTATAAAGGTGAGCTGTTCCGCTGTATGGCGGGTACGGCGATGCAAGTGACCCTTGGCCGTGTCGAAAACGGATCTGCAAGCTTTTCACATGGCGAAACATTCGCGTGCCGTAAAGGCGAAGCTCTAGTGCACAAGCACGGCGGAAACCTCGCTTGTGCGCCACAATCGCCGGAACGCGATTGTAATGAGCGATCTCTGCTGCGGCGCCATGGGCCAGGCATCAAACTGGTCACGGCGCAGGAGCAGATTAAGGCCTGTATCCCGCAAACACGAACGATCATGAAATCAGTCGAGCGCCAGGTTGAACGCAAGCGAGAAACTAAGGCTCAGGCCATGGTTTTCGATGGCGGCGTTGGACAAGGCGTAAACTAGTCTTAGCGCAGCAAAGTGCAAAATCACAGGCGTCGCTAAATAGGCGGCGCCTGTTGCAACTGTTGCGGGAAAAGCTCTCTCGATCACGTTCCTGACATTTCTGTAAATCCTGCCTTGTCAGGCAGCCGGTTTCCACTACTCCTCCCTAAGAATCCTCCGTGAAGAGAGGGCCCCCAGAAACAGAAATAATCACAACTTGTCGGGAGACGTGAGATGAAGAGATCAACACGATCTAACTTTGGTTTGAAAGCTGCGCTATCTGTGAGTGTTGGCTTCACCGCCCTGGTCGCAGGAAGCGGCCTAACCGCCATGGCACAAGACGATGGCGAAGAGGAGGCCAAGCGCCTCAACACTGTAACAATCACCGCCACGAAGCGTGAGCAAACGCTGCAGGATGTGCCGGTTGCGGTTTCTGTGATCGACGAAAGCGTCATCGAGAAAGCCGAAATTCTTGACCTGAACGATCTGCAGTCTGTTGTGCCGTCACTTGGCTTCCGGACGTTCCAAAACTCCGCCAATGCGAACTTCACCATTCGTGGCTTTGGTAACGGTGCGAACAATATCGGGATCGAACCATCGGTTGGTATTTTCATCGATGGCGTCTATCGCTCACGCGCGGCTGCCTCTATTGGCGACCTCCCGAACATTGAGCGTGTCGAGGTTCTTCGCGGACCGCAATCAACGCTGTTTGGTAAGAACGCATCTGCAGGGGTTGTCTCAGTTGTGACCAGTAAACCTCAGTATGAACTGGGCGGAAACGTTGAAGCGAGTGTTGGTAATTTCAACCTTCGCCGCGCCAAAGGTTACTTGACCGGTGGGATTACCGATAATCTCGCCTTCTCAATTGGTGGCAGCATCAACCAGCGTGACGGCGTCGCAGACAATCTCGTCGATGGCGCGGAGCTCAACAATCGTGACCGTTGGAACATTCGCGGCGAATTACTGCTTGAGCCAACCGATCGCCAAGAATGGCGCTTGATTGTCGACGCTGATGAGATTGACGAAGTCTGCTGTATCGCGTCGAACTTGGTTGAAGGCCCAACCGCCAACATCATTCGCCTGATCGGTGGCAATGTCGACAATGGCACACCGTTTGATCGCGGTATCTTCGTCAATGGCACACCGAACAACACGCTCGAGAATACCGGTATCTCTCTGCAAGGTGATATCGAGTTTGATGGCTTCACCATCACCACGATCACGGCCTACCGTGAGACGGACGTCGTCAACAATTACGATATCGACTTTACCAGTGCTAACCTGGCAGCGCTTGATGAAGCTCAGCAACTCGAGACTTTCTCACAAGAACTTCGTGTGACTTCAAGCGGCGAAGGTGACTTCGACTGGATGGTCGGCGCGTACTATTTTGACGAGTCAGCGGCTGTCCAAAACGAGCTTCTTTACGGCAGCGACTTCCGTAACTTTATTGATCTTGGGGCCGCATTTGCGGGCGCCGCACCTGCGGACATTCCAGGCATCATCGGCGCCTTCCAGGCAGGTACACTGCCAAGCCCACTGGGCACACTAGAGGCCGGTCTTGGTATCCCTAGCGGAACGCTCGCCGGAGCTGGACAAGGCAATGTTGAAAGCTTCACACAAGACGATGAAGCGATCTCAATCTTCGGAACATTGGACTGGTACCTGACGGATCGCCTCACTGCGACTGTGGGTCTCAACTATACCGAGACTGAGAAAGACGCGACGCTGAACATTCAAAGCCTCGACGTTCTGTCTTCACTGGACCTGACCCAAATCGGCTATGCGCTGGTTGTTGACGGCATCCTTGGTGCGAATGGTGTGGACACGTCTGACCCAGCCGCAATTGGCGCCTTTATTCAAGGCAACCAGGCGGCTTACGCAGGCATTCAGCAACAAGCGCTGGCTGTCGCAAGCAATTACGATCCAACGACGCCTGCCGCGACACAAAACCCGCTCGCCGGGCTTCAGCCGCTGCAGTTCCAGCCACCATTCGTGAACTTCCCGAATGCGGTCGAAGATGGAACCATCACAGCAGACGACCTGACTTACTCAATTCGTCTGGCATATGACCTCAACGAGAACATCAATGTTTACGGGTCTTATGCGACAGGTTTCAAATCTAACTCATTCAATATCTCACGCGATAGCCGACCATTCGCGGCCGACTTCACGCCGTCGATCAATGCGGCCAACCAAGCTGTCGGCACCGTGGTTGATCCGTTTACCGGTCAAGTCGTTCGTACTGGACCATCGTCTCCGCTCCAGGATGCAGGCCTCGCCCAGCCGAACCTGATCACAGGAACGCGTTTCGCTGAGCCGGAAGAAGCGAAAGTCTTCGAAATTGGCCTGAAAGGCGCGTGGGACAATTTCGCATTGAACGTTGCGATCTTTGACCAGACGATCGAGAACTTCCAATCGAACATCTTTAACGGCACAGGCTTTACGCTCGACAATGCTGCTGAGCAGTCGGCGACTGGCCTCGAATTGGATGCGACTTGGAGTCCAACAGCGAACCTGACCCTGTCATTCGCCGGGACATTCCTGGACCCAGTCTATGACGAATTCATCGACTTCAACGGAAACGATCTGTCAGGTACGACTGTGTCCGGCGTCTCGGATGTCATTACATCGACATCGGTTCTGTACGAATTTGGTGTTCTTGAGACAGATTGGGACGGCTTCTTCCGAGCTGACTGGCAGTATGAGGCTGACACAGACTTTGGTGATGGCGGCATCACAGCGCCAATCAACGCGGCGCTGGAAGGCCTCTATGATCGTGAAGTCAACAATGTGAACGCTTCACTTGGTTTCACATCAGCCAACGGTCTAGGTATCACTTTCTGGGGTCGTAACATCTTCGATCACGAATACATCACGACCGCCTTCCCAGGTGTGGCGCAAGCCGGAACTTGGACAGGTTATCCAAGCCAGCCGCAGACCTATGGTGTGACGGTTCGGAAAGTCTTCTAAGCCTCGCTTAGACAAACTATCCTTGGAGAAGCCCTGCCATTTCGGCGGGGCTTTTTCTATGCCTTGCGACTGACCAAGAGCGCCGCCAGGATGAACATCACAAGCTCGAACCCGGCAAAATACCAATTCGAAGCGAGCGCACTGTCGCCATATGCAAAGGATGCCCCCCGCCCGAGGACGTATCCGCCCATATAAGCGGCAACAAAGCAGAGCGCGGCAAACTCAAAGCGGGTGCGCAGGCCGCCAAGCAAGCACAAGAGCGCCGCGCCGAGGCTGACACCCCCATAGATCCCCCGCATCTCAAAGACGCCAGAAATACCCTCGGCAGAGACACCGAGGCGGGTGGTCATTCCAACCGGGTCGGTGATCGACCAGAGGCCAAAAGCGGTGAACATGAGGGCGGTGAAAAGAAGAAAAAGTCTTGTAAGCATGGCGATGGAAATAGGCCGCTAATCGATCTTGTCGAATGTGATAAATTGCGAGACGTCGCGCCCTTGCCATTGGTGAGGCGGTGAGACAGAAGACACTTCAATCGACCGCGCTGAGAAGCGGCGATTTGTTTAGATTAAGAAGGATCCTCCCATGCCATTTGATTTGCCCCGCCACGATTGGACCAAAGCTGAAATCGAGGCGATTTATGAGCAACCATTAGATGCCTTGGTGGGACAGGCGCTGGAAGTTAAGCGCGCTAATTGGCCGGATGGGGCCTTGCAAAAGTCGCAACTTCTCTCAATCAAAACCGGCGGATGCCCTGAGGATTGTGGCTATTGCAGCCAGTCTGCGCATTTCGACACAGATGTGGATGCCGAGAAGCTGATGCCGCTGGAAGAGGTTGTTGCAGCGGCGAAGCGCGCAAAAGCTGGCGGCGCCGATCGTTTCTGCATGGGGGCGGGGTGGCGCTCTCTAAAAGATCGCGACGTGCCAAAAGTCGCCGCGATGATATCCGCGGTCAAAGCTGAAGGCTTGGAGACCTGCGTCACGCTCGGCATGCTCGAGGATGGCCAAGCTGAAGCGCTGAAAGAGGCGGGGCTGGATTACTATAACCACAATCTCGATACATCGCCGGAGTATTATACGACCGTTGTGACGACGCGGACCTATGACGACCGCCTGAATACGCTCGCCCGGGCACGTGAGGCTGGTGTGAAGCTGTGTGTTGGCGGGATCCTTGGAATGGGCGAGGGACGCTCAGACCGCATCGGACTTATCCATGAGCTCTCAAAGCTGACGCCGCATCCAGAGAGCGTGCCGATCAACATGCTGGTGCCGATTAAAGGTACACCGCTGGGCGAAAGCCCGGCCGTCAGCGTCACAGAAATGGCGCGGGCGATTGCGACCTGCCGGATCGTGTTCCCGAAGAGCTGGGTTCGCTTATCGGCGGGCCGGGAAGGGATGACCGAAGGTGAGCAAGCGCTGCTCCTCTTGGCGGGTGCCAACTCGATCTTTGTCGGAGACCGATTGCTGACCACAGATAATCCAGGCGATGACCGCGATCAGTCTCTGCTGGATGCAGTGGGGTTTGAAGCCGCGGGACATGAGGTTATGGAGCGTAGCCACAAGAAAACGCTGATTGACGCAAGATAGGACAAAACATGACCACTGAACTACAAGCCGTGATTTGGGATTTTGGCGGGGTGTTCACCTCGTCCCCGTTCGAAGCGTTCACTCGGTACGAAGAACAAAACGGACTTCCCTCGGACTTTGTTCGGTCGGTCAACGCGGTCAACATTCAAGAGAATGCCTGGGCGAAACTCGAGCGGTCTGAAGTGACAGCGGACGAGTTTGACACATTGTTCCGAAATGAGAGCCGCACGCTTGGTCATGAAGTACCAGGAAAGGACATTCTCGGCCTTCTATCCGGTGATGTTCGGCCCGCTGTCGTCGAAGCTCTGAAGATCTGCAAGCAGCGGGTTAAAGTCGGATGTATCACGAATAATGCCCCGGTCGGCAAAGGCGCGGGTATGAGTTCGGATGCAAAGAAAGCGGCGCAAGTCTCGGAAATTATGGAACAATTTGATCATGTGATTGAGAGTTCCAAGCTGGGTATTCGCAAGCCTGATCCGCGCATCTATGCTTTGATGTGTGAGGCTTTGGACGTTGATCCCGCGCGCTGTGTCTATCTCGACGATTTGGGGATTAACCTTAAGCCGGCCCGGGCGATGGGGATGCACACGATCAAAGTGCTAAATGAGGCGCAGCTCTTGCAGGACCTTCGGGAGGCTACCAATTTCGAGGGGATATGAGAGCACTTTTTCTAGGATTGGCATCGACACTTTTGCTCGCCGCATGCGGTGAGAGCGACGGGACTCCGCGTATCCGCATCATGGTGACGGCAGCGCCAGCTGTCACAGCACCTGTAGACGTGGTGGAAGAGACGATTACGCCTTTGACCGAGGCGGTCGAAGCTAAAATCTCGGATATCCATGTCATCCTGGACCGCAATTCACTCTCACGCTTAGTACGTTTAGCAAGCGCCGAGGAGAATTTCGTGTCTAACTTTGCAGGCGAATCCCACCGCGTGCATTGGGACCTGTTGCGCCGAACAGGATTCGATCCATTGATGCGTCTGGGGGCTCTCCTGGATGGTCCTTATGGTACCCGCCAGGTCGGCGACCAGACCTGGTATATTTGGCCTGATTTTGCGGCGCGTGATGCTGAAGACCTGATGCCGGAGCGGCTCGATTTTGCGGATCGCGCGAGGCTTCGTGACTTGGTCGGTGATGTTGGTCTCGACCGAATTCGCGCTGGCGAATCGTATCCGGGTATCCGAACAGCGATTGCCGATGATGGGCGTTGGCTCTATTTCGTTCATGAGACAGTTCAAGAAACGGAAACGAGCAACTAATGGCAACCAAAATTGGGGCCCAAGCGGCCGTGTCGAAACTCTCAGGCTGGGCAACTAAGTCAGGCGACCGCGACGCAATCGAGAAGATATTCAAGTTCGCTGATTTCAAAACTGCATTCGGTTTTATGTCTTCGTGCGCGTTGAAAGCCGAGCAGATGGATCACCACCCCGAATGGTTCAATGTTTACAACCGGGTCGAGGTCACGCTCACCACCCATGATGCGAATGGTGTGACAGAGCTTGATGTTGAACTGGCCAGCTTTATGGATGCGCTGGCAGCGAAGCTCGCTTGATCAAGAGCAGTAGCTCGCGCCTAGGATAGGGCCCAAGCGATTGCCACGTTTTTCTTGAATGATGATGGCGCAGCTATGCCCTACAGAGGGGGCATCAATCTCTACGGATTGCGCCTCACCGGAATAGGTGCCGATCTGCACTGCATCTAAAACCACGTTTCGACTGAACAAGTGAACGCCGCGATTTTCGCCGCGCGGCACAGAGGTCGATTGCTCCGGCAGCAAGGTCAGCTGGTAGATCTCTGCCGGCCTCGTCAGGGGAACGTCGAACGCGCCAATTTCGACGCGTGTTACGTCACCAACTTCATAGACCTGAACCGGCGCCATCGCGTGCGGAGCAGCTGAAAGCAGCGTTGTGACCTCGTTCGTGCGGCTTCCAACGGTTTCCGAAGTCCCATTGATCACGGCTTGCGGCGTGTAGGCGCCGCCAGTGCCTCGCAGGGCGCGGTTATACTGTCGTTGGCGTGCTGTATGGCCTGGAGCGGAGTAAGGGTCTTTCCAGGCTCCTGCGCGCCCATGGACCAGGCGATCCCAATAGTCGACATGCCATTCCAGGACGATCAGATCCTCACGCTCAGCCAGATCTGAGAATAGCTTTTCCGCAGGCGGACAGGACGAACAACTTTGCGAGGTAAAGAGTTCCGCTACCACTGGACCGGCGGTTGCTGCGGTGGCCGGCGGCAGGTCTTGCAGCGTTTGTGCCCCGCCGCGCATTGAAAGCACGGTGAGCGTGGTGACCAGCAAGGCCAAAGCAAAAAGAGTGATGCGCATGAGCGTCTCCAACCTGAAGTCCACCCTAATTCGGGCAGCCTCGCCCAGTTCTCAAATCGCGTTTTTTCAACTCGCCGTGAGCGGACGTCGCCGCGTCAGGGCTTGCGCCGGGTTCATCCGCGCGGCTACACCACGCGCAGACAACAGAGTTTAGGAGGGCCGCCATGGGCCGCGTATCAGGCAAGAAAGCAATCGTCACCGGCGGAGCACAAGGACTAGGCGAGGCTACGGCCTGGATGCTGGCCCGCGAAGGGGCCAAAGTCACGGTCACTGATATCAATGGCGAGGGCGCAGACGCGGTCGCTGCCGCGATCAATGCAGAGCTTGGCGCCGGAACGGCTTTTGCCTGGCAGCATGATGTAACGGATGGAGATCGCTGGAAAGCAGTCGTGCAAGAAGCGCATGACGCCATGGGCGGCCTGAACATCTTGATCAACAATGCTGGGATTGGATCCCTCGGCAGTGTCGAAGATGAAGATTATGGCGTTTTCCAAAATGTCATGAAAGTCGACGTCGACTCGATCTTCCTGGGCTGCAAGTACGCCATTCCATTGATGCGTGAGCATGGACTTGGTTCCATCGTCAATATCAGCTCCATCGCTGGGATCGTCGCGAGCGGAAACTACGTGTCTTACAACACTGCCAAAGCGGCTGTGCGTCACATGTCAAAATCGATTGCGCTTCACTGCGCGAAAACCGGCGGGCAAATTCGCTGTAACTCCGTGCATCCGGTCTTCATCAACACGCCAATTTTGGATGGTGTGAAGCAGATGTTCGGCGAAGAAGAGGGCCTTGCGAAACTCGGGCGCCAGATCCCGCTGGGCAAAGTCGGTGAGCCGGATGATATCGCTTATGCGGTCCTGTATCTCGCGAGCGATGAGAGCAAGCTTGTCACCGGCGCAGAATTAAAAGTCGATGGTGGCATCAGCGCGATGTAACGCTTGCAAAGCCAGAGTGTTCATGCAATGTTCCGGCCCTTAAAAAGGAGGCAGGAATGATTGGTTATGTAACTTTGGGTACAAATGATTTGCCGGGGAACGCGAAGTTCTACGACGCAATCGCCAAGGAAATGGGTGTTGGACGGATGATGGACGAAGATACGTTCATCGCTTGGGGCGAAATGGGGGGGCCGGCCGGTGTCGCGATTACCAAGCCGTTTGATGGCAACGCCCCAAGTGTCGGCAATGGGACAATGGTGGCCCTGCAAGCGAGCGGCCCTGAACAGGTGGATCGTTTGCACGCAATTGCGCTCGAGCAGGGCGGAACCTGTGAAGGCAAACCCGGTGATCGCGGCGGCGGTTTCTATGCCGCCTATTTCCGTGATCTTGATGGCAACAAGCTGAACGCATTCTGCATGGTGGCGTCGGAGTAGGGCTCTATCCGATTGGGCGCCGCGCAACCACCAAAATGGCATAGGCGCCCAATAGAGCCATCACGATGGCGGACATGTAAAGCGGCAACGGCGCGCCGATCTGATACAGGGTCGCGCCAAGTAGTGGTCCGAAAATAAAGCCAGCCGGCGGGGCTGCTGCGAGCAGCGCCGCCGCTGAGCCTTGCTCATGGCGATCAACCGACAGGCTGCCGAGAGCATTCGCGGCCGGGACAGCAAGTGCCGCGCCGCCGCCGACAATCAAAAAGGCCAAACAGATCGCCCAGAACGGCATCAGAAGATTGGCGAGCACATAGCCGATCGCGATCAGGAACAGACCCGTTGGGAGCATGCGGCGTGGATCGGGCTTGCGGGGTTGAACATATCCAAACTGAACGATCACCATAGCCACTGCCAAACACGCAAATGCGATCCCGGCAAACAGAACCGTGCGTTCCTCGCCGAGATCATAACGGTCTTCTAAAAACCATCCGAGCGTTTGCTGGATCATGCCCACGGCCACAAAGTATGTGAACAAGAACAATAAGTGCGGAAATACACGCGGATCGCGCATCGCCAATGGGCTAGGTCGCGCCGCGCTTTGCCGTGTGCTGCGCGATTTCGGCAGCGCGAATGCGATCAAGATGCCGCACGAAATACAAAGAACAATCGACCCCCAGAGCGGGACGAGGGCCCCAAACGGCGCGAGCACAGTTGCACCGGCGGGCCCGAGGATGGAGCCGATGCTCATTGCGGCGCCGAGCATGCCGAGCCCCGCAGCACGATTTTCGGGTGTGGTGGCATCGGTCATTGCGGCCATGCTCGCCGGCTGGAGACCTGGGGATAATAGGCCGAACCAGACCCGTACAAAGACCAAGGTGAAAAACATCGTCAGGCCGGTAATCATTCCTGCCAAGGCGGCTTCTAGAGCGAACAAGAAGGCCATGTTGGTAAAGCCCATCGCCATCAGCGAGAACACCATAACCCGTTTACGCCCAAACCGGTCGGCCCAGCGGCCCCATTGCGGGATCATCAGCGCATAGATCGCGGCGGATAGGGTCAAGATTCCGGCAACTTGAACTTCGGTCAGGCCTGCCTTGCGGGCGAGCGGAGCGACCACGACAAAATTAATCGTCATGCCCGCGCCCATCGCGACACTCGCCAATCCAATCATACCTTGTTGGAAGGGTGACAGTGGCCGCAATGGCGTGTCAGGATTCGTGCTCGTGTCAGCCATGCCCAATCTCTCTCGAAGGGCAGAGTTACGAGCTTTGCGTCTCGCGGCAAGCTAGACCTTGGGGAAAGTTGTTCATTCCTCGCTGGAGCGGGCGAGGCTTTCAATCGCTTGTTGCTTTACGAAATCGACGGCTGGGGCCAGCGCGTCGAGTTGGCTTGCCGCTGTTCCGTTTGTGACATGATCGAAGGTAATTTGTGTGCCGCCGTCTTCACTTGGTGTCAGCGTGATGGTCCAGATCGATGTCACCGCCAAACCTTGAAGCGGCCCAAACGGCGCCGAGAGGACCAGCGTTTGTTCAGGCTGCGCTTGCAGAACTGTGCCGTGCCAAACAGAACCGCTCGCCCAATCTTCACGCCAGAGTCCGCCAGCTTGCGGATCGAGTGAGAGATTGCTGGAATCGCCTGAATAGGAGTGATCTGAAAGCCACCATTCAGAAGGTTCTATTAAACGCGCCCACGTTTCACTAGGTGACAGGTCTGACTGCGCCTCAAGTCTGAGGGTAAAATGATCCGGCGCTGAGGTCACGACTTCTGCGGTCGCAGCGGCTGGAATGCTCAATGCGAATGCAGCGGTTAAAGCTATAAAACGAGCTTTCATGTCATAACCTCCAATCAGAGCGAGAGTGGCAGCTCTAAATGTTTCTCATAAACTAGATCGCGGTGCGCCAAAATGATTGGATCAAGGGCCGCCTTGGTCGCGTCATCGAGACTGCTAAACGCCTCGCGTGTGGTTTCTTTCATTTGGCACTGCGCTTCTGGCAAAGGCGAAATCAGGGCCATCACGGTGGCACAATAAATATCTGCGGCGCTGAGCGACTGGCCAAAGAAATAGGGGCTGCCCATAGCTTTTTGTGCCTTCAGGCGATCCGCGATCTGTCCGAGTAGATCATGGACGCGGGCGCTCGAAGCGGTTCCCGTTTCGGGTGTGTACCCGTATTTATGGCCGATATATTTTGCGACTGGTTCGAGAAAACCGCCTTGGCCTTTGAGGCCCATTTCAACCAATTGCAGGCGGCGGGCCCAGCCCAATCCATTTTCTCCGACCAGGTCGTGACAAAGACCGAACATGGCATAAGCATCGCTGGCGATCAGGCTCGGCTCAGGCGCGACCTGCTCCGCGAACTCCAAGATTTCGCGCCAACCAGACAGCGGGGTGTCATTGTTATAGATCGCGACGGGGCCAGTTTGCTGTTTTGCCCAGGCATCGAAGGCCGGGTTGTCATATTCCAGGCGGACGGCTTTCCAAGCAATGCGCTTAACATGGAAGATGCCTTTCGCAGCTTCACCCCAGGGGCTCGGCACATTTCCGACGACTACCATGCGAAGTCCGTCGGAAGCGATTGCCTCATCGGTGCTGATATATTCGAACGGCAATAGGTTGCTCCCTTTAAGCGGGTTTAAAGGTTGGCAGTCGGTCGATCCAAGGCTGCGCGGCCTCTAACTCATAGGCAAGCGATAAAAGAAGTCCATCATCGCCGCGCTTACCTGAGAACATTGACCCAACCGGCAAGCCGTCGGCGCTCCACTGGAGCGGAACACTCATCGACGCTGCGCCCGAGACATTCATCGGTGCAGTGAAAGCCGCGAAGTTCAAGACATTCGCACGCACCGTTTGATAATCGCCGTCTGGAGCTTGGCTGCCAATCTTCGGCGGCACGGTTGAGACCGTCGGCGTAAGCAGAACATCAAAATCGTCGAACCAAGAATGGTAGATGCCTTCAAACGCCTGGAGATAAGCAATCGCGCCTTCCATATCGCCTTGACGACCTAAGAATTCTTGCGCGAGGCCGAGCGTCCAGGGTTCCAGGATTTCCGGACTGACCGGCTTGCCAGAGAAGGCGCTCGCTTGCTGCGCAAACGCAGCGGCGCCAGCTGCCCAGTAGAGCAAAAATGCATCCGTGAATTCATTACCGTCGATTGGCACTGTGTAGTCGACCACCTCGTGGCCAAGCTCGCGGCATAACTCTGCAGTTCGTTCAATTCCGGCGCGGGTTTCAGCGTCCAGCGTCGCATCGGTAATCGGCTCAGGCGCAAAGCCAATGCGCAGTCGCCGTGTTGAAGCCTCGGTGATATTGCCGGTGCGCGGTAAATCTGTGTCCAAATCCACTTCGGCCGCCGCGAACAAGGCCGCGCTGTCACGGACCGTCAGAGTGACGGCGTGATTGACCGAGATGTCGACCGGTCCAGAATCACGGCTGATCGGAAGCGCACCGCGGCTTGGCTTTAGCCCGAAAAGGCCGCAGCAGGCCGCTGGAATTCGGATCGAACCGCCGCCATCGCTGGCATGTGCAAACGGAACAACACGCGCTGCGACCAGCGCCGCTGCGCCGCCGGACGAGCCGCCGGGAATTCGGCTCAGGTCAAATGGATTGCGGGTTGCGCCAGTGACCAAGGGCTCGGTTGAAGAGATCAGACCCATTTCAGGCGAGGTTGATTTGCCAAGGCTCACCACGCCCGCTTTGCGCCAGGCTTTTGCGAACTCGCCATCACTTTGCGCGATGTAACCTTCGAACGCGCGCGACCCATAAAGGGTCTGATCGCCCTCCCAATCGAGCAGGTCTTTGATGAAGGTTGGTACACCGCCAAAGCTGCCCGTCGGCGGCGTCGCGGCGGCTTCTAGAGCTTTGTCATAGGATTCTGTTGCGACGGCGTTGATGAACGGCTGCGCGGCTTTCGAACGCGCGATCGCGGCCTCTGTCAGCGATAGGGATGTTGCGCTACCATTGGCGAGCATTTCAAGTTGATCCAAGCCGTCTGGAATTGCGCTAGAGGTATACGCGTCAGGTGCTGGTTCGATCGGCGGCGCTTCAACCTCAAGATCGCCCGTATCCTGTGCGCGGGTCTGTTCGCGTGCACACGCCCCAAGTGAGCCAAGGGCGGCAATCGCAGCGCTTGATTGTAAGAGGCGGCGTCTGTTCAAATGCGTCATGGGTTCCCTCCGATTAGATTTTTATCGGACCCTGAACCGGGCTTGCCGCGATTGCAAGGCCGCCCTAGGGGTAGCAGCCAGTTCGTCATAAGGCCCTCGAAATGCTCTCAGTCTTGGACTTGTTTCGCGTAGGATTAGGCCCATCCTCGTCACACACGGTCGGTCCGATGCGGATCGCCAAACGTTTCTTGAGAGAGGCGCGAAAGTCCGGTGAGCTCGCGCATGCGAGCCGGGTTGAGGTTGAACTGCAGGGGTCGCTCGCGCTGACCGGTGTCGGCCACGGAACTGATAAAGCTGTTATTCTAGGGCTGCTGGGGTTCGAGCCCGAAACTGCCGAGCCAGACGAGGCCGAAGCCGCGTTTCGTCAAGCGCTCAGAACCAAGGCACTGCAAGTGGCGGGGCAGGCGGATATCAAGTTTAATCCACTATCGGACATTCTGTACCGCGGAGACATCGTGCCAGAACTTCATCCAAACGGGATGGTGCTGCGCCTGTATCGCGCGGCGGCACCCGAGGAGCCGAGTTTTACACGGATCTACTTCTCGACCGGCGGCGGATTCATTTCCTCTGCGCGACGCCTATCCCGACCAGCAAAGGATGACGCAGTTGAGGATCAATCCCGCTCGCACTTCTCCTTTGGTTCGGCGGCCGAGCTGCTCACGCTTTGTGAGACGACCCCCATGGCGATCGATGCATTGATCCTGGCGAATGAGGATGAACGGCGGACGCGCGAGATGACTTATCAGCAAATTGATCTGATCACCGATACGATGCTCGCCTGTATAGAGCGCGGATTGCAGACAGAGGGCATCTTACCGGGTGGCTTAGAGGTACAACGCCGCGCGCCTGATCTGTATCGCAAACTAAAGGCTGGGGCAGGTGTCAATGAGCGTGAAGCTCTATTCGATTGGCTGAACGTTTATGCAATGGCGGTGAATGAAGAAAACGCCGCTGGAGGGCGGGTTGTGACGGCACCCACGAATGGCGCGGCGGGTATTTTGCCCGCGGTTCTGCGCCATTATTGCTGCGACGATGACGGTACGCCCATCAGATCGAAGGCTCGCCGTTTTCTCTTCGTCTCAGGTGGGATCGGTCTTTTATACAAGCAGCGCGCGTCGATCTCTGGCGCTGAAATGGGCTGCCAGGGCGAGGTCGGCGTGGCCTGTTCGATGGCCGCAGGAGGCTTGGCAGCGGTCTGGGGCGCCAGTCCGGCGCAATGTCTGGCCGCCGCCGAAATCGGTATGGAGCATAATCTTGGGTTGACCTGTGACCCGGTCGGCGGCCTGGTGCAAATTCCTTGTATTGAGCGCAACGCCATCGGAACCGTGAAGGCGGTCAATGCCGCTCGCTTAGCCTTGCACCAGTCGGGCGCCGGCAAAGTAAGTCTCGATCAAGTGATCGAGACAATGCGGCAAACGGGGCTCGATATGTCGTCAAAATATAAAGAAACCAGCGAAGGCGGCTTGGCGGTCAACGTCGTCGAATGTTAAATCGAATTTAGACGCTATTTGTTGTCTGAACGTCTGATCCTCCGTAAATCGAGCGGCAATTCATTTAAGGAGGTCCACATGGGTACCTTTACAAAAATCATGGCCGCAACTGCTATTTTGGCAACCGGAGCAGTGGCTGGTTGCTCAACCACTGCAACCTCACCGGCCTCGCGCGCAGATCTCTCAACGGACAGCTCACAGGCGCTGAACAAGCTGATCCGCGAAAATCCCGCAGCGGCAGCGATCTCGAGGCAATCCCGAGCAGTCTTGGTATTCCCATCCATCGTTAAGGCTGGCCTAGTCTTTGGCGGTGCTTATGGCGAAGGCGAACTTCGGCGCGGCGGCCAAACCGTTGACTATTACACGTCATTTACCGGCTCTTGGGGCCTACAAGCTGGCGCCCAGTCTTACGGATATGCGGTCTTTCTGATGAATGACGAGGCGATCAGCTATCTCCAACGCTCCGATGGTTGGGAAATTGGCGTCGGGCCAACAGTCGTCGTCGTGAATCAAGGCATTGCCGAGAACTTATCTTCCTCCACCCTACAGGATGACGCTTATGCTTTCATCTTCGATCAAAAAGGCCTGATGGCCGGCGTCAGCATTGAAGGGACGAAGGTCACGCGGGTCGAGACCCGCTAAGCTTGCCCTTTGGTCATGCCGCACGGTGACGGATTGGTCCGCCGGGTCACGCATGGCACACTCTGATCATGGATGGTTTTGAAGGTAAGACAGCCGGGCGGGCCGCACTGGAATATCCCTTTGGGGAAGAAACACCGGCTGTCGGCGACACGATCGAAGTTGCACCCGGCGTGCATTGGGTGCGGATGCCGCTGCCTTTCTCGCTGCAATGGATCAATCTCTGGCTCATCGATGACGGTGAACGTGGCTGGACGATTGTCGATACCGGGATGCCGCTTGACGATACCAAAACGGCTTGGCGTAAGATTTTCGACGAGAAACTGGGTGGGCGTCCGGTGTGGCGAGTGATCGTTACACATATGCATCCCGACCATATCGGAAATGCCGGGTGGCTGAGCCGAAAATTCCCGGAGTCGGAGTTTTGGATCAGCCGTCTCGAATACATTTCTTGTCGCATGTTGGTTGCCGATACGGGCCGTGAAGCGCCTGAAGCAGGGGTCACATTCTACCGCGAGGCCGGTTGGACTGAAGATCAGATCGAAACCTACAAATCGCGTTTTGGCGGATTTGGGCGCGGTGTCTCACGACTTCCCGACGCCTATCGCAGGCTAGTAGATGGCGATGCCTTTGAGATGGCCGGACAAACCTGGCGCGTGATTTCGGGCAACGGTCACTCGCCAGAGCATAGCTGCTTGTACTGTGGGGAGCTGAACGTTCTGATCTCTGGCGACCAATTGCTGCCGAAGATTTCTTCAAACGTTTCTGTCTTTCCAACTGAGCCAGCGGGCGATCCGCTTCGAGATTGGTTAGACAGCTGTGAAAAGCTCAAAGCTGAACTTCCTGAGGATGTTCTGGTCCTACCTGCACACAACGAACCGTTTCGTGGCGCGCATTCGCGTCTTGATCACCTCATTAAAGGGCACGGCGTCGCGCTTCGCCGCTTGCATCAACGTCTGACGCAGGAACCGCGGCGGGTGATCGACGTTTTTCCGGCCATCTTCGGCCGCAAGATTGGCGACGATGTTTTGTCCATGGCGACGGGCGAAGCTCTCGCGCACCTGAACTATCTGATCGAAAATGATCAGGCTGAGCGTACAATTGATGCCGATGGGGTCGCCTGGTACGCTGCAAAAGCATAGTCCAGACGCGCCTTGATCTCGACATGTTCAAGCGGATAAGTGACACAGCACGCGGGATCGCTTGAGGAGGCTGGCATGCAGGAAACCGGTAGGACAAAAGGCTGGTTCACGGTCGGAATCGCCCTGATCGTCTTGGGCGGTGGGATTTATGCGCTTGGCACAGTGTTCGGCCTATTCGTCCTTATTCAACAAAGTGAGGACGTTGTCGGGGCACCTTTTTGGGCCTTCCTGCTGATACCGGGCCTTGTCGGATTGGGGTTTCTTGTGCTTCTGGCAAAAGTAATTGTTGATCGACTAAACAATGCCGAAGACGACCATTATTCCAAAACGGTCGACAAGTAAGGAACGCACAGAATGATTGTCACCATGGGTGAATCTGTTCCCGGCCGTGATGTGGCTGAGATTCTCGGCACTGTTCGGGGAAATACGGTGCGTACGCGCTTTTTCGGGCGCGATATCATGGCGGCCTTGCGGAACTTGGTGGGCGGTGAAGTGCCGGAGTACACCAAGCTGATGGCAGAGGCTCGCGAGCAGGCGATTGATCGTATGATCGCTGATGCCAAGAATAGAGGTGCCGACGCGGTCATTTGTTTGCGGGTCACGACCAGCATGATCATGGGCGGTTCGGCTGAACTGCTCGCTTACGGAACAGCGGTGCGCTTATCATGAATGAAACAGCAGCGACGACTGAAGCGCCTTTGACACTGCAGGAAAAAGTGGTGAAGGAGCTCCGGGAGTGGGGCATCACCCTGTCCATTTTTGTCCCGGTTTTCCTGGTCTTTTCAGGCCTATTCTACGAATTGCGGGTGATCCCATCCGAAAGCATGGTGCCGAATCTGCAGGTCGGTGACCGCGTTACGGTCAATAAGTTTGCCTATGGCTATTCGAGAAACTCTCTGCCCTTCAGTCTTGGTCGCTACGTGCCGTTGCCGGATGGGCGGATCTTCGCCAGTGCGCCAAAGCGCGGTGATGTTGCGGTCTTCGAGCACACCCATACGGCGCGCGTTATGATTAAGCGCATTATCGGCCTGCCGGGCGACACCGTGACGGTGCGCGACGGTCAACCGATTGCGATCAATGGTACGCCGATTGAGCGCACTTTCGTGCGCCGCGTGCGCTATCGCCAGCATGATAGCGGCGCCTATATTACGGCGGCCGAGTTCACGGAATCCTTTGACGGTGCAAGCTGGACGACCCACGATATTGACGGTCAGACCGGGACGAATGTCTCAATCAACTACACCGTCCCTGAGGGGCACTTTCTGTTTATGGGCGATAATCGCGACAACTCCATGGACGGACGTAATCAAACAGGGCATTGTCCCCCGAGCGAACCTGGGCTTGTGGACCAAGCAGGGTGCCCGCCTCGTCGCGGCTCGACGCCAGATCAGGCTTCGGTCGGTTTTGTCCCTGCTCAAAACCTGATTGGACGCGCCGATACGGTGCTCTTCTCGTTCTATCGCTGCGGGCGCGTCGAAGCTGATCCGTGTATGAAATCGCGCGTCTGGCGCGGATTGTAGTTAATTCGACCTTTTATCTTCAGCTTAGTTCGACACGCTTTCGGTACACCATTTGCATGGATTGAACCGCGGAAGCGAGTGGGATGTCTGTGCTGTGAAGTATGTTTTGTATCGTCCGGACGAGATGTCCGAAGAGCAGTGGCAGATTTATGCCGCGCTCCGTGATGCGCGTACAATCTATGATGACCCTTTTTTCGATCCTGATTTTGCGCGTCTCGTCGGTGAAGTTCGAGCCGACACGCGCATCGGATTTGCCAGCGACCGGCGAGGTGTTTTTGCGGTTTGGCCAATGCACATTCGTCCTGGTAATTGGGCTCGCCCGATCGGATCACCGTTTTCCGATTGGAACGGTCCTATCCTATCGCAAGACACGGAGCTTCTGCCGCAAGAGATCCTAGCTGGGTTTGAGATCTCTGGAATAACCACGCAGGGCTATCTGCCGGTGGATTCGACCCGTACCACCGAACTCGACCGCGTAGGGGCAAACCTCAGCGACTTAAGTGACGGATGGGACGCATTTTACGTCAATCAAGAACAGCGATGGCCCAAACACTTTAAAAAGATGCGGCGCGTCTACCGCAATGTTGCCCGCGATTTCGCTGAAAAGCGTTTCGTCTGGGACGATACTTCTGACGCGAGTTTTCAGCGCCTTCTCGACCTGAAACAGGATCAGTTTGCGCGGACCGGTTATCACGATGTGCTGAAAGCGCCGTGGACGCGCGCCTTGTTCGACCGTTTACGCAGTTTTCAGGGGCCGAGGCTTCGCAGCCGCGTCAGTACGCTGTCCTATGATAATCACCTCGCGGCCGCAGAGCTCAATCTAGAATCCGATACGGTGCTTCACGGCTGGATCACGGCCTTCGACCAAAGATTTAGCGCCTATTCCCCGGGCAACATGCTCGTCCAAGAAGTCCTCGAACGGATGTGCGATGACGGAATCAAACTCTATGATGCCGGGCCAGGTCTCGATCATTATAAGCGCCACTATGCGAACCTGCAGGTGCCGATCGAATTGGGTGTGATTTCTGGCAATGTCAGCCAGTTGACGCCGGCTCGAATGGCTGGCCACGCCTGGCGGTTTGGAGAACAGCTCATGCCGGGCAAAGCGGCGACAATTATGGCGCGCGCCCGTCGCCGGATGGATCAGATCGCATCGGTCGAAACGAGCTTCGCTGGACGTGCGAGCGGTATTCTGAATGCGCTCCATCACCGACCTATCTAGGCGCATAGGCCTGGAATCTCGTCTTGCAGTGACTCCGTATCCTGTCTAATCGGCTTTCTAAGAACGAGCCGGATGGGGGTCATCATTTCAAAGGTGAATCAATCAGCAGCGCCTGAGGCGACGCGCGGACCGATTATTGTCTCGCGGCATGGTCGACCTGCGCTTGATCGTTCGGCTGGTCCAAAGCTCTCCTGGGAAGAATATGTTGATTGGTGGGACCGTTATGAGCGCGGAAGCCTCGCGGAAGACCAATCACCACCTGAAAAGCTAAAGGCTCAAGTTAAAGACGTTGACCTGGTCTTAAGCTCGGCGCGTCCGCGGGCCATCGAGACGGCGACCTGGGCGACGGATGGCCGTGAGCCGGATCCAAATCCAGTGTTCAATGAGGCACCGTTGCCGCCGCCGCGCTTCAAAACGCGAAAATATTTGCCAAAGACCTGGAACATATTGGCGCGGACCGCTTGGCTTCGCGGGCACAAGCTTGATGGTGAGAGTGTTGACGAGGCGAGAGAGCGTGCCAAAGACGCCGCTGCCGTTCTGCACGATGCGGCTCAAGGCCAATCGGTCTACCTAGCGGCGCATGGCTGGTTCAATCGCATGTTACGCAAACCACTGAAGCAGCTGGGCTGGGTCTGCGTTTACGATGGTGGCGACAAATATTGGAGCTTCCGCGTCTATGAATATCGTGGAAAACGCTGAAATCGCCATTGAGGCGAGTGAATTCCCCCTCTAGGGTGCGTTCGCAACAGCGTTAAAGCGGAACCTTAGACATGGCAGCCAAGGCGAAACCCGTCACAGAAATGAGCTTCGAGGAAGCCCTTGCAGAACTCGAGACGATTGTACGTCAGCTTGAGCAGGGCGATGTCGAGCTTGAAAAGTCGATTGCCATCTATGAGCGTGGTGCAGAGCTGAAGAAACACTGCGAAGCGCGCCTGAAATCAGCTGAGCTTAAGGTTGAGCAAATTGTGCAAGGATCGGATGGGACGCCGAAAACCGAGCCTGCGAGCTTCGACTAATGGCCGATGGCGGTGATCCTGAATTTGGTCGGCGCCTAACTGAAATTGCCGACCGAATTACGGTTGCGCTCGATCAACTAATCCCCCCTGCTCAAGGCCCAGAAGCAGACCTCATGCGAGCGATGCGACATTCGGCGCTGGCCAATGGCAAACGCATGCGCCCGTTCTATTTGATCGAAACGGGCGCGATGTTCGATGCACCCGAGAAGAGCTTGCTGCGCACCGCCGCGGCGCTTGAGTGCATTCATTGTTACTCGCTGATCCATGATGATTTGCCGTGTATGGACGATGACGATTTTCGGCGAGGGCAGCCGACCGTCCATAAAGCGTTCAATGAGGCCACAGCGGTTTTGGCCGGAGATGCCTTGCTGACACTGGCCTTTAAAATCCTTGCCAGCCGTGAAACCCATCAAGATCCGCATATCCGGCTCAAGCTGTTGGAACGCTTGGCCGATTCGTCAGGTGCGCAGGGCATGGTTGGCGGTCAGATGATCGATATGCTGGAAACTGATAGCCCGCGAGACCTCAACACCATTACAAGGATGCAGCGCCTCAAAACCGGCGCGCTGATCTCGTATTCTGTCGAAGCGGGGGGCATTATCGGCGGTGCCAATGAGGCGGAACGTCATGCATTGCACGGGTTTTCCCATGATTTAGGGTTGGCCTATCAGATCTCGGATGATCTTCTCGATGCGACCGGTGATGAGGTGGATGTCGGCAAACCGCTGCGCACCGATGAAGCGGCTGGAAAGGCCAATTTTGTTACGCTTTTGGGGGTCGAACAGGCCCAAGAACGGGTGCGGCTCCTCGCCGCGCAGGCAAAAGAACACCTCGCAATTTTTCACAGTCGCGCCAATATCCTGCTGCAATCGGTCGATTTTGTTTTAGATAGAACGCACTAAAGTTACCGATTGTAGAGCCATCAGCTCTAGGAGGATGCTGGATGACGGACCTGAAAAACACGCGCCTGCTGGACGAGATCCATACGCCTGACGATTTGACTGACAAATCGCGCGAGGAACTCAAGCAAATTGCTGACGAGGTGCGTCAGGAAGTCATTGATGCTGTATCCGTAACTGGCGGGCATCTCGGTGCTGGCCTCGGTGTTGTTGAGCTCACCGTCGCTTTGCATTCCGTATTCAACGCGCCGGAGGACAAGCTTGTCTGGGATGTTGGGCACCAATGCTATCCGCACAAAATTCTTACCGGTCGCCGCGATCGCATCCGCACACTGCGCCAAGGCGGAGGCCTGTCCGGCTTCACCAAACGCGCTGAGAGTGAGTACGATCCTTTTGGTGCCGCACACGCTTCAACCTCAATATCTGCGGCGCACGGTTTTGCCACATCGCGCGATATTCAAGGCAAAGACAATCATGTTATTTCAGTGATTGGCGACGGCTCAATGACCGCCGGCATGGCCTATGAAGCGATGAACAATGTTGGCGGCGATCAGCTTCGACAAGTCGTCATTCTCAACGATAATGACATGTCGATTGCGCCACCCGTTGGCGCGATGAGCCATTATTTCAGCCGCTTGGTCTCTAGCCGCTCTTATCGCGGACTGCGCAAGCTTGCGAAATCTGTAGTCCAACCAATTGGTCTCGCAAACCCAGCCCGAAAAGCCGAGGAATACCTCCGCGGCTTCGCCATGGGCGGGACGATGTTTGAGGAGCTCGGCTTCTATTATGTCGGGCCGATTGATGGCCACGATTTGGATGTGCTTATTCCGGTGCTTGAAAACGTCAAACAGATGCAGCGGCCTGTTTTAGTGCATATCGTGACGCAAAAGGGCAAAGGCTATGCGCCGGCTGAAAACAGCGCCGACAAGTATCATGGCGTGTCAAAGTTCAACGTGGTCACTGGAGAGCAGCAAAAATCAACACCAGGCGCCCCGAAATTTCAGGACGTGTTTGGTAATACGCTAATCGAGCTCGCAGAAACCGACGACAAGATTTGCGCGATCACCGCAGCAATGCCGTCAGGGACGGGCGTCAATCTGTTCCAAAAAGCTTTCCCAGCGCGGGCGTTTGATGTCGGCATCGCCGAACAGCATGCCGTGACCATGGCGGCCGGCATGGCCGCTGATGGCATGAAGCCTTATGCAGCAATCTACTCGACTTTCCTGCAACGTGGATATGACCAAGTCGTCCATGATGTGGCCATTCAAAGCCTGCCGGTACGGTTCGCGATTGATCGCGCAGGATTAGTCGGCGCCGATGGGCCGACGCATGCCGGAAGTTTCGATATTGGCTATCTCGGCGCGTTGCCGGGAATAGTCTGCATGGCCGCGGCGGATGAGGCCGAACTCGCGCGCATGGTCGCCACAGCGAATGAAATCGATGACCGTCCGTCTGCGTTTCGATATCCGCGAGGCGAAGGTTTTGGTGTTGAGATGCCGGACACGCTGACGCCGCTTGAGATCGGCAAGGGTCGGATCGTCAAACAAGGTACTTCGATCGCCATTCTATCCTACGGCGCACGCCTACAAGAGGCGTTGAAAGCAGCCGATATGCTGGCGGCGCAAGGTCTTTCTTGCACCGTTGCCGATGCGCGTTTCGCCAAACCTATTGATGCGGATCTGACTGAGCGCCTCGCGCGCAACCATGAGGTTTTGATCACGCTCGAAGAAGGCGCACGCGGCGGTTTTGGGGCCTTTGTATTGCATCATCTGGCAGAGGTCGGCGCGCTGGATACGGGCTTGAAAGTTCGCACCATGCATCTGCCGGATGTCTTCCAAGACCAGGACAAACCAGACCTGATGTATGAAGAAGCCGGACTGAATGCCCGCCATATTGCCGCCCGCGCAATTGAAGCGCTTGGGCGCGGCGATGTTGCTGAAATCGAACGGTTTGCACGCGCCTAGATTACCAGTGCAGTGACTGCCGTTTTTCGGCCTTAGTCACCCTCCACAGCCTCTTGTCATCGGACACGAACGACAAGAAGAGCGCTTATGAAATTTCGAGCCTTGATCTGCCTCAGCCTGATCACTGTCACGGCCTGCGAGACAATCCCGCCGACAATGGATCCAGCCCTGTTTGCAACTGAGACAGAGCAAGTCGCGTTAAATCCCAGCGCGGTTGCGGTTGACGCTGCGCTGACCGACCTCCTTGCGCGCTTGGATTTAACGCCCGAACAGCGTGTCGAGCTAGTATTTCGGCGAGGCGATGCGCGCTGGAATGGGAAGTATGATCTGCCGGGGGCGATCGCGGATTTCGACACGTTTTTGAGCCTCGCACCAGAAGATCCGAGGGTCAGTTCAGTCGAGCGCGACAAAGTCTTCGCCGCGACAGAAATCGAGAATGCCCAGCGCCGCCTTGCTGGACTGCAAAACATCACGGATTGGTTCGACGACAAGGTCCTAATGGGCGATCTAGATGATGGGGCGGCGCGCTATAAACAGGCGGGCCTGACGCCGACGGACCTGCACCTATATTTGCTGAGAGAGGCAGGATATGTCTGCGCCGGCGACGAAGCGCCGGTACACTTGCACGGTCCAATGCCAGAGCACGCCGCCAAAGCCTCTTGGTGTCCTGACCCTGCAGACTCCTGATTTTCGCCTTAGTGTTGCCATCGCGGCTCGCGAGCACTGGCAGGGTAGAGAGAAGGGATCACACCATGCGTTCTATCATCGCCGTTTCTGCTTTAGCCATTACCGCAGCTTGCGCGTCGACTGCAGTCGATACTGCGCCTGTCATTGTCGATGCGCCGCCAGTTGTCGAAACTGCTCAACCCAGTGTGTTTGAGCTCGCCATGGGAACAGTGGACCAATTGGTCGCGGCCGGAAATGAACAGGCGGCGATCTTGCGCTTAGAGCAATTGATCGGAAACCAGGACGCGACCGAAGACGAAAAAGCGATTGCGCTGTACCGCATGGCTGAGCTCAAGCTCGGTGAAGGCAACCAAATCTGGGGCGGTATCTCCGCGCTGGATGAATTCCTCGAAACCTATCCTGAGCACCCGCAAGCTGCGGCGGCCACCGAACTGCGTGATTATGCGCGCGGCGAAGCGACGAGCTTGAATGGACGCCTGGAAATGGGCGGCGTGTCGCCGATGGAAGAGTTTGAATATCGATTCCGTTTAGGCGAGCATCAGGATGCGGCGGATATCATGCTGCAAAACGCGCTGACTCCGGCCAATGAATATATCTTGGATATGTACCAGATCGGCTACCTCTGCGAAAGCGCGGAACTTACCGGACCGGCCTATAAACTGATTGAACCAGACGGAACGGATCGCACGGTTCGCTTCTGTGATTTCGGCAAATAGGTGCGTTTCCGCGCTCGAGCGAGTTTAGCCTCTGAACTCTGCGAAAAGTAACTCGCATTAACCAAACAATTGGCATAGGCTTTGCGAGTGGGTTGGGACATGTAGAGTTTTCGTGAGCTAGCTTTATGCAGTCGTTTTTAACGGTGTTCCTCGCCGCCATTGTCGCTTTTTTTGCGTTCGCAATTATGCCCCCTGAACCGGAGACCGAAGGCGATCTGATCGCTGAAGCAGAGCCCTCAATTGTGGTCGCTGAAGCTACCGGAACGCCTATTTTTGTTCTCGAGGCGGTCGAGCCGTTAGTGCTGGCGCTGGATGATCCGACGAGCTTCGATGACCTGATCGAGTTTGAACTCGACGGTGTGAATGCCGCGGCGAACTAAATCCGCGTCTATCCGCGTAATAATCGCGCAAAATCGAAACAATTTCAGACCTGCCGCAGCGTCGCCCCTTCCGTAGGGACGGTGCTTGCCGCATATCCGGGTGGAACAAAATAAATAATACCCGGAGGAAACCATGGCTGTAGCTGCTTTGCCTGAAGGCTGGCCCGTCATTACGATCGCACAAGCGAATGGGGCAATTGCCGTATCCGACTCGCCGCTTAAGCTCGCTGATGGCGTGGTTGATGGCGTTTCGATGAAGATTTACCCGGACGCACCACCCACTATTCGGGCGATTTTTGAGCTCGCAGAACCTCAGTTCGGCACGCGCGATTATCTGGTTTATGAGGATGAGCGCGTCACATACTCAGCCTTTGCGCGCGCTGTAGAGCATTTCGCAAAAGCGCTTCGGGAAACATATGGCATCGAAAAGGGAGATCGTGTCGCCGTGGTGATGCGCAACTATCCGCAATGGCCAGTGCCGTTTTTCGCGGCGCTTTCAATTGGCGCGATCGCGACCCCAATGAACTCTTGGTGGACCGGTGATGAACTCGAATACGGGCTCAAAGATAGCGGAGCGAAAGTTGCGGTTATCGATCCTCAGATCATGGATCGTATTCGTGACAGCTTGCCAAACCTACCAGATCTCAAATCGATTATTATCGCGCGAGGCGGCGAAACTGAGACCGACCCACGCATCACCACAATGGACAGCGTGGTTGGACCAACAAACACATGGGCTGGCCTTGCTCAGATTGGATTGCCAGACGTTGATCTTGGTCCTGATGATGATGCGACCATCATGTATACATCGGGCACGACCGGCCGCCCGAAAGGGGCATTGGCGACGCACCGTGCGATCATCTCGAACATGTTGAACTCGCTCACCTGTCAGATGCGCATGCTGCTGCGCCGCGGTGAAGAGCCGCCTGAGCCAGATCCGAATGAGCAAAACGCAACTCTGCTTGCGATCCCATTCTTCCATGCAACGGGCGCGTTCGCGATTCTGATCCCAAGCATGCTTCAGGGCGCGAAAATCGTCGCTCAATACAAGTGGGATGCCGGTAAAGCGCTGCCGATCATCCAGAATGAAGGCATCACAAATGTGGGCGGGGTTCCGGCGATTGCTTGGCAGTTGTTGGAGCATCCTGAGCGGGACAATTACGATTTGTCTTCGATTAAAGCGGTCTCTTATGGCGGCGCGCCGTCAGCACCGGAGCTGGTCTCAACAATCAAAAAGCGGTTCCCAGACGCGGCCCCTGGCAATGGCTGGGGCATGACCGAGACCTGCGCGACCGCTTCGCTCAACATTGGCGAAGACTATGTGAACCGCCCAGACAGTGCCGGACATCCTCCGGGTGCAGTGGAGCTTAAAATCGTCGATCCAGACGGCAACACGCTCGGCCCAGATGAAGTCGGCGAGCTTTGGTGCAAAGGTCCAATGAACTGCAAAGCTTATTGGAACAAACCCGAAGCGACGGCTGAGACCTTCGTGGACGGCTGGGTGGTCACCGGCGATCTCGCACGGCTCGACGAGGAAGGCTTTCTCTATCTGGTTGACCGCGCGAAGGACATGCTGATCCGTGGCGGCGAGAACATTTACTGCATCGAGGTCGAGAGCGCGCTCTACGACCACCCGGCGGTGATGGACGCTTCAGTTGTTGGCATTCCGCATAAGATCCTTGGCCAAGAAGTTGGCGCGGTTGTTCAATTAAAGCCGGATATGAACGTCAGCGAGGATGAGCTTCGCGCCCATGTTCGTAATCAGATCGCAGCTTTCAAAGTGCCGGTAGAGATCCAATTCATGGATGAGCCTCTACCGCGCAACGCAAATGGCAAGATTTTGAAGCCGGTTTTGCGGGATCGCTTCGAACCACGCGCTTAGGCTCGCCTCACGCCGCGACATCTAGGGCATACCCCGTATTGGCGCTGGCGCGTGTGCGCGCCAGCCTGCCGCAGAATATGGGAGGAATGCAGGATGGCGACAGATAAAATAGATGGCCATTTCGATGTTTTGATTGCTGGCGCCGGGATATCCGGCATTGGTTCGGCGTATCATCTTCAAACTCAGTGCCCGGGTAAATCTTATCTGATCCTAGAGGCGTTGGAGACGTTTGGCGGCACCTGGCACACGCATACCTATCCCGGCATCCGCTCCGATAGCGACCTCTATACGTTTGGATACCGGTTCAAGCCTTGGATCGGCCCGCCCATCGCCACGGCCGAGGAAATCCTCACCTATATGGAAGAGGTAATCGAAGAAAACGCGATCGACGAGCATATTCGATACGGCCATAAGATTGTCCGCGCGCACTATTCGTCTGAAGACAAGATCTGGACCGTGCATGCCGAGCATGACGGCGAAGAGAAGATTTATACCTGTACTTTCCTCTGGATGTGCCAGGGCTATTACAATCATGCCGAGGGCTACACTCCGGAATGGGACGGTATGGATGATTTTCAAGGCGAGATCATTCACCCACAAACCTGGCCCGAGAATACCGATCTGAAAGGCAAGCGCGTGGTTTGCATTGGCTCTGGTGCGACAGCGGCAACGCTGGTGCCGGCGATTGCGGGAGACTGTGAGCATGTCACGCTTTTGCAGCGCTCGCCGACTTATTTCTTCCCAGCAGAGAACCGCAGCGAGTTCGCAGATGAGTTACGTCGGATCGGCGTGTCTGATGAGTTGGTGCATGAACTCGCCCGCAAGAAGGCGTTGTTCGACCAAGACGAGACTTGTCAGCGCTGTTTAGCTGAGCCCGAGGTGGTGAAAGCGGAGTTGCTGGAAGCGGCCCAGCAATATTTGGGAGAAGACTTCGATATCGAAACGCATTTCACGCCCAAGTATCGTCCCTGGCAACAACGTTTAGCCTTCATCCCAGATGGCGACCTATTTCAGGGCATCGCAAGCGGCGCGGCGAGTGTCGTGACCGACGAGATCGAGCGCTTCACAGAAACCGGCATTCAGCTGAAATCCGGCCAACAGCTCGAAGCTGACATCATCGTTACAGCGACGGGGTTCAACTTGTCGGTTCTCGGTGGAATTCCATTCGAAGTAGACGGGGCGCCAATCGATTTCAGTCAAACCGTCACCTATCGCGGCATGATGTTTACCGGCGTGCCAAATATGGCTTGGGTGTTTGGCTATTTCCGCGCCAGCTGGACCCTTCGGGTCGATTTGATGGGCGATTTTATCTGCAAGCTGCTCAACCATATGGACGAGACCGGTATGGATGAGGTCCGCCTTGAGCTGCGCGCTCAGGATAAGGATATGAAGCTGCTGCCATGGATGGACGCTGATAATTTCAATCCCGGCTATTTGATGCGGTCGATGCACCTCATGCCGAAACGCGGGTCTGATCCGATCTGGGAACACACGCAGGACTATTGGAAAGAGCGGGATGATCTACCGCTGGTCGATCTGACGGCAGAGGAGTTCGTCTATTCGCGCAAGAAGGTTTTGGCTTCCAGCACCGCTTAAACGAATGCGCGGCTTTCATTAAGCGCGCGCCGCCTATCAAGGCGGTATGACGGATGAAAACGCAGCCTATCAAAAGGCGAAGTCAGGCCAGCCTCTGGCATTGGAAAAACGCAACACAACAGAAGATGGTCGGCGGTTCTCGCCATCGATTGGCCGGAACAAGGACGTGGTTCGTGAGACATTTTTGAACGCCATGCCGAGGCAGGGTGCGATCTTAGAGATCGCTTCTGGCACCGGCGAACATGGCGCGCATATCACGGCTGCCGCGCTTGGTTTGTCTTGGACCTATTCCGATATCGATCCGGTAAGCCAAGCCAGCCAAGCCGCATGGCGCGCGCATGAAGCGCATAACCGGCTAAGCGGGCCGCTTACCGTGGATACGACCGCGCCGCATTGGGGAGAGGCAGAAACGCAAGCGCCTTGGGACGGTTTGTTTTGCGCGAACATGATCCATATCGCGCCGTTTCAAGCCGCTAAGGGGCTTATCGCTGGGGCCGGTCGATTGTTACGTCCAGCAGGGCGGTTGATGATTTACGGTCCGTTTGCGCGCCAGGGCCAAATTGCCCCTTCGAATGCGCGGTTCAACGATGACCTGAAACGCCGCGACGCGAGCTGGGGCGTTCGCGATCTAGATCTCGATGTGCTGCCTCTGGCCGAACAAGCCGGCCTAAAGCTCGTCCACGTGTTAGACATGCCCGCCAATAATCTTAGCGTCGTGTTTGAGCGCGCTTAGTTGGCATCTTTCTTTTTTGGAGATGACGACAAGTTTGCGATATCCGCACGGGCCTGGTTGAGAATTTCGACGATTTTCTCATAATCAGATGTGTCTGGCCAAGCCTGGGTCACGGACTGAAAGACGGTGTGGCGCAGTCTCTGGCTGGCGACACGAACATCACGCGGATCGAGTTCAGTATCCGGATGTGCCAGCGCATCGAGACGGTCCTCTATTTTCTCTAGGGTTTCGGCATTGGCGTCGAGCTCTGCTTCGCCATTTTCGGCAATGTAAAAGACGCGCTTACCATCGGCCTTTTTGACTTTTGCTAGACCCATGTCCTGGATCACCGCGAGGGCAGGGTACATGACGCCAGGACTCGGCTTGTACGTGCCGCCGCTGCGCGCTTCGATTTCAGCGATCAGATCGTAGCCATGGCGAGGCGTCTCAGCGATGAGGGCCAAGATCAACAAGCGCAGATCACCATGATCTAGCGGTCGCCGCCGCGTCGCGCCTCGCGCTCGGTGGTGCATTTTCATATAGGTCCGCGCGGCCTTGCGCATGCGATTGGTGTAATACATGAGTGTCTCCTCATTTCGATATATCTAAATCATAGTTTCGATATATCGAAATTCAAGACGCGACTCGGCTGAACCATTTTGAATGGAGGTACATGCGCTCAATCTGTTTTCAGATCGGCCTTCCAGCGCGCACGGATTTCTTCAGTGCGATTGTGCGCGCCGTCAGGGCTCCAGCCGGGGGCATTCGCCGCGCGCTTCAGCCAGGTGAGTGGGCGCAGCCCATCCGACCAACAGTCTTTCACCAGGCCCGCAAACTCATGATAGGCAACAATGATTGGATTGTACGTATTGAGCGGTATGACGATGCCATAATCAGGCTTGTCATCTTCTTGCTCGGGAATGAACGAGCCAAACATCTTGTCCCAGATGATAAAGACGCCAGCATAATTAGCATCGAGATATCGCGGATTGGTGGCGTGATGAACGCGGTGGTGGCTCGGCGTATTGAAGATCGCCTCAAACCAGCGCGGACATTTATCGATGGCTTCTGTATGGATCCAGAATTGATAGACCAAATTAATGCCCCCCGCGACACCGATAAAGGCCGGATGAAAGCCAAGCAGGACAAGCGCCCAACCAACCACGATCAGGCCTGTGAACGGACCGAACCAAGGCTGTCGCAGCGCTGTGGTTAGGTTGTAATGCTTGCTGGAATGATGGGTCACATGCTCCATCCAGAACCAGCGGACGCGGTGCGCGAACCGGTGTTTCCAATAATAGACGAAATCATACAGCACGAACACGATCAGGAAGCTCCACCACGTGTTTGGAACTGTCATCACACGGTACGGCCAGGCCAGCATCATGATCCAAATCGCGGCGACGCCCGTGAGCGTGCCAACTATGGCATTGCCGAGTCCCATCGTCATGCTGGTGATCGCATCGGCCGTCTCATAACGCCCCTTGGCGCGGCCAGTTTTTACCGACCACCATTCAATCGCGACCGATAGCACGAAGAAGGGCGCAAACAGCGCTTCGATTGGGATATCGCCGGGCATTGGTTACGCAGTCACACTTTCTTTCGCGGCCGAGCGAATCATATCGCTCGCTTTTTCGGCGATCGCAATGGTTGGCGCGTTTGTGTTGCCACTGACTAGGCGCGGCATGACAGACGCATCAACGACGCGCAGGCCATCGACCCCGCGCACGCGCAGCTGGTCATCAACGACTGCCATGGTGTCACCATCCGGTCCCATCTTACAGGTCCCGACTGGGTGATAGATGGTGCCACCGGTTTCACGCGCGAATTCGAGCAGCTCGTCATCTGATTGCAGCGCTTCGCCGGGCTCCAATTCGTGCTCGATATATTGGGCGAGGGCAGGTTGCGCCGCCAGATCGCGCGCCCAGCGCAGACCGGCCACTGCCGTTTGTTGGTCGAGTGGGTCGTGCAAATAGTTCGGGCGAATGGCGGGGTGGGCATCATGTTGCGCGGATTTGATATGCACGCTGCCACGACTTTCTGGACGCAGCTGGCAGGGCGCGATCGTAATGCCTGGCTGTTTCTCCAGCTCCATGTCACCGGACTCTGTCATCTTCTGCAGGTCCATGGTCGCCGGCAGGATGTGATATTGAACGTCCGGCGTTGCGAGTTCTGGACGGGTCTTGATGAAGGCCGCCACGTGCGCCGCCGACAAGGTCAGCAGACCTTTGCGTTGAATGAGATATTTGAACACTTCACCAATCATCGCCAAGCCGCGCGATTGCTGGTTCACCGATGGACTGCCGGGTTTCATCCGGTAGCGATTGCCAATGACGAAATGGTCCTGCAGGTTTTCTCCGACGCCGGGCAGAGCAGACACGGTTTCGATGCCGTGTTCGTTCAGCAGGTCTGGGTGGCCGATGCCCGAAAGCTCAAGTAGTTGAGGGCTGTTAATCGCGCCGCCAGCTAGGATTACCTCACCGCGCACTTTCGCGGTCTTGGTTTGCCCGTCTTGTGTATACTCGATCCCCACAGCGCGCTTGTCTTCAAACAGAACGCGCGCGGCGAGCGCTTTGGTTTCGATCCGTAAGTTCTGGCGTTTCTTGGCCGGGTTGAGATAGGCGACAGCCGCGCTGCAGCGGCGGCCATTTTTAACAGTCAGCTGGTAATAGGCGACGCCTTCCTGGTCTTCACCATTCACGTCGCGATGCGGCAGGCCCAGGGCTTTGCCAGCCTCGATGACGGCGTCTGAAACCGGGTGTTTCTCAGTCACATCCGAAACATTGAGCGGGCCGCCTTTTGCATGTCCGTCCATGCCATCGCGCTCTTGGTGCTGACTGCGCAAGAAATAGGGGTGGAGGTCGTCATAAGACCAACCGCGCAGACCCAGCTGCGCCCAGCCATCATAATCCTGGCGCTGCCCGCGAATGTAGAGGAGGCCATTGATCGACGATGATCCGCCTAAGACTTTTCCGCGCGGCCAGGTGTGAACCCGGTCATGTGTGCCAGGATCAGGCTCTGTTTCGTATAGCCAATTAACCTTGGGGTCTTTCAGAGTGGTGGCGTAGCCGACTGGAATATGGATCATTGGGGACGTGTCTTTGCCGCCAGCTTCCAGGAGGAGGACTGTCGACTTGCCATCCTCGGTGAGCCGGTTTGCCAGCACACACCCGGCACTCCCGGCGCCTACAACGATATAGTCAAACTCAGCCATTTTACGCTCCTGCACGATCCGCTTTTTGATGGGATGTTTTTGGAAAGATGACACAAGCGTCACGGTTTCAAAAGGGGCAACGCTGCGTCACGGTTGACGATTGCTAAGAGAAATCGCTTCCTGTCTCCAGAACCAAGATAGGAGCGCGCTATGACAAGCCTCGGCGATTACGAACAAATCAAACTTGAGCAAGAAGGGCAGATTGCGATTCTGACCCTCAACCGCCCAGACAAAATGAACGCCTTCACCGGCAAGATGATGTACGAAATGATCGATGCGTTCGATAAGACCGACGCGAATGATGATATTCGTGCGGTGATCGTCACCGGTTCTGGCGACCGCGCATTCTGCGCAGGTGCCGACCTGTCTGAAGGGGCAAAGACTTTTGACTATGAAGCTCGCGCCGACACGGGTGAGATTGGCCGCACGAACAAGGTCGACATTCAGCGCGATGGCGGCGGGCGTCTCACGCTCCGTATGTTCGATAGTTTGAAACCTGTCATTGGGGCGATCAATGGTGCGGCAGTTGGCGTGGGCGTCACCATGCAGCTACCGATGGATGTCCGGATCGCCTCAGATAATGCGCGGTTTGGTTTTGTGTTTAACCGCCGGGGAATCAACCCAGAAGCGGCTTCTAGTTGGTTCTTGCCGCGTTTGGTCGGCATCCAGCAGGCCTTGGAATGGTGCTATTCAGGGCGTGTGTTCCCTGCCGAAGAAGCGCTCAAAGGCGGTTTGGTTCACTCTGTGCACGCGCAAGCCGATCTGATGACGGTTGCCCGCACAATGGCGAATGAGATCGCGGAAAACACCGCAGCGGTATCAACCACGCTGACCCGTCACATGATGTGGCGCATGCTTGGCGCTAGTCACCCAATGGAAGCGCATATTGTCGATAGTGCTGCGATCTATTCTCGTGGTCAGACTGATGACGCGCGCGAGGGCGTTATGAGCTTCTTGGAGAAGCGCAAACCTGTCTATCCAGTGAAAGTCTCTGACGGCATGCCGAGCTTCTTCCCATGGTGGGACGAGCCAGAGTTCGACTGGATTGGCGAATAGGCCTTAGGTCACTGCTGCGTCGAGCAAGAGGTAAGTCGCCAAACGCGCGCTCGCATTCTTGTTCGACGCATGCGTGTTCTCGAGCGCGTTCAGCGCATCCGACTCTTCGAGCGCTAGGAAGTCACGCGCTAGCGTCATCATTTCGAGATTGCCGCGTAGTCGCTGACGCACACGTTCGACCTGGCGACCAACCTGTTGGTTGATTGCTGAACGCCTTTGGTTCTCGCCTTTACGGGCCGCAACGGCAATTCGCTTCTTATCCTTTGGACGGAAGATATCCGTCAGCTGTATGCCCGACTCTTGGAGCTGGCCCAGCAGAGCTTCAGCAGTTTCCTCGCGAGAGAGAAGCGACCGCTCATCGCGCTCCATATCCGCAATGATATCGCTTAAGGACTCGCCAGACTTTGGTGGTTTCGAAGACGCCACAGGCTTTTCGAGGCGCACAGGTTCGTCGTCTTCGTCTTCCGCAAAAACATCTCTGACATCGCCATTGCTTCCATTTGACAGTTCGTCTTGCGATGTGTCCTCGGTCTCATCATCCAGCATGGCCTTCGCCATTCGGTTGGCACTAGCCTCAAACAAATCCTCTTCAACTGCGCGGGAGGGTGATTGCACGACTTTCGCGCTTTTTGATTTTGGGGCGGCTTCGATCTCTGTTTCGAGAATCGGATCCTCAGAGCCGTCATCGGCCTCCACATCGGGGGCAACGCGTGTTTCGAGTGTTTTGGTCTTTTTCAGGAGCGCTTGACTTGTATTCGTCGCGCGGCGCTCTGCAATGTCCATTTCGGCGCGCGCGGCCATGCCAGCGGCGCGCACAGCGGCGGCGGCTTGTTGACCAGCCTCTTTCAAATCGGCAAGCGCGCGAGCGGCGGATTCAGACGCTTCAAATGTTTGGTTCTGGATCTGGCTGCTTGCATCCTTAGCGCCATCAAGCGCGATCTTCACCGATTCCATCAGGCGGTCGCCAGTCGTCCCAGCAGCGGCGGCGGCTAGTTCCCCTGCGCGGGCAGCGGTCTCAACCGTTTTGCGGGATTGCTCCAGCTTCTCTTCCATCCTTGCAATCGCAAAGAGCAGGGTCTCGTTTCGCTCACCAGCTTCGGCGGCCAACGTGTCCATAGCAGAGATTTTTTGCGCCAAGCTGCGCCCAGTTTGATCTAGGCTCGATAGGCGGCCCTGAAGCGCGTCCTCTGCGGCGCTGACTTCTGTGGCTGCCGCCTTTGCGGAATCCACCATAAGGCGGGCTTGTTCCGGGATGGCTTCGTTCAAGAGGTCAGTTTGTTCGCGCAAATCTTTGGCGAGCTGTTCCAGTCCGTTGCGTTCATTGCCGAGCCGCGATGCGAGTTCACGAGCATTGTCGGCGCTGGCATATGTCACGGATTCGAGGCGTTGGCGTTCATCTCCGATTTCGGCCGACATAGCTTTCATAGCCGACAAAGCGTGGCCCATAGAGCGGTCAACTTCGGCACTCGCCGTCGACATCTCGCTCGCAAAAGTCTTGGCTTCATCGGCCATTGTCTCAGCTGGAAGGAGGAGACGTGCTGCGGCTTCCAAGACGAGCGCGTTTGCAGCCGTTGCACGCGCTTGCTCGCGCGCCATCATGCCTGCCAGGACCAGCATTAGACCGGGTAAGATAATCGCGATCAGACCAGCGACGGTCAACGTCGGATCGATTTGGCCGAGCGTCTCTGCGCCCAGCATCGCCACGGTGCCGACTAAGGCTGCGACCCACCATAAGAACGCCAATCCGAGACCGCCCCAAGCAAGCCAGCCAGAAGCGTTCTGTGCGGCTTGCAAACGTTCGATTGCATCAGAGGGTTTCATCTTATCGGGGGTAGCTACATCACTCATGGTCATCAGTATAATCTAGAGTAGGGCAAAAATGCGAGACTCCGCCGCATTTCAAGCGTGTCATACTGCAATGGCTACACCAATTTCGCCCAAATTGAAATGTGGCGCAGGTTAAACTTCGGAAAAGATTGTACTTTTAGTCTCGTTTTGAGTGTGTTGCAGGACGCGTTAAAGTCAGTTTGGAGCCTGAAATCGAATCGAAATTGTGCAAGTGTTTCAATTTTTGTGAGTTTTTTTCGGAACCGCACCTCGCCTAAATGGGGAATCCAGAACAGTTTCGTTGTATTCTGCTCTGGCCTATAGGGTCATGTTTCGGCATGATTTTGATATGAAGCGCGCTATTCTCTTCTATGCTCTCCTACTCGCTGGGCTGATTTTCGTGCTGGAGTGGTTGGAATTCCAATACATGGCGCGGGTCTTTTCGACCGAGATTTATATCATCCTGATTGGGCTTGGGTTCACCGCGCTAGGCCTATGGCTTGGCCGCGTGCTGACGCCGCGCGCGACGCCAGATCCATTTTCACTGAACCAAGCAGCGCTAAACGCGCTTGGGATCACTAAGCGTGAATACGCCGTTCTTGAGCAATTGGCGGGCGGGCAATCGAATAAGGAAATCGCTGAAGTGCTGCACGTATCGCCGAACACCGTGAAAACGCATATCGCGCGCCTGTATGACAAATTGGAGGTGAGCCAACGCGTCCAGGCGGTTCAAAAAGCGAAGGATTTACAACTCATTCCTTGAGGTGATTTTCACGTCATTCACGAAAATCACCCGAATGGGCGATGGCGATTTAGGGACGGTTTGGTCATGCATTTGGTCGTGATCTGAACCGAAGGGAGAAAAACATGTTTCGTATCATGCTCGTCTATGGCGCCATTTCTGGCGTTATCACAATCGCAATTATGATTGCCGGAATGGCATTGGGGGGCGGCAGCGGGTCTCAGGTCCAGGGCTATCTAACCATGATCGTGGTTCTGTCTCTGATCTTTGTTGGCATCAAACGCTATCGCGACAAGGACCTTGGCGGCGTCATTAAATTTCTCCCTGCCTTTGGGCTTGGCGTTGGAATCGCTGCAGTTGCGGCCGTGTTCTATGTCTTGTCGTGGGAGATCAGTTTGCACGTCACAGACTTTGCTTGGGTTGAGGCATACGAAGACTCGACAATTGCCAGCTACGAAGCCAAAGGCCTGACCGGAGAAGAGCTTGCCGAAAAAACCGCGAAGCTCGAGGAGATGATGGCGGGCTATTCAAACCCGCTCCTTCGCATTCCAATGACCTTCGTGGAAATCTTCCCGGTTGGTCTTTTGGTGGCTTTGATCAGTGCAGCTCTGTTGCGAAATCCGAAAGTCTTGCCCGCGCGCACCTAAAACATCAAAGACACGATGAAATTGCAGGCTCTCCCGTGCTGGAGGGCTTGCTTTGTTGCGTTTGCAATGGTTTTCCAGATCGAGCAAAATCAATTACGCACAAGAAACGAAAACCTGTCGATTGACAAAAACGGGAATCGAACCATGTTCAGGCCGTTTGCGCGCTCGGCGGCGATGGCGAACACGGCTCACGGAGAGGACTAACCATGGCAGCGCTCGACACTCATTCAAAAATCGATCTCATCGGGTTCAACTTGAAAATGCTGGCGCGAGGGCACAAACGCTCTCTGCTGATCAGCGCAGGCGCGATGGAAGACAAAGAGTTCTTACTCGAAGCCTGCCGCAAAATGTCCGATATCGGGGTTGGTCTTTATGCGACACCCGGAACGCATCGTTTTTTAGCTGAAAAGGGCGTCGAATCGATCGCAGCTCGCAAAATCTCCAGCGACGAAGAGCCAAATATCAAAACGCTGATCCAAGAGGGCAAAGTTGATTTCGTGGTCAACATTCTGACCGGCGACTCGACCTATGACGAGGCCTCTGACGCCGCCAGCATTCGTTCCCTTTCTGTGAAGCATGGCATCCCGCTTTACACAGATCGCCAAGTCGCGCGCGATACGATTGAACTGGTCCTATCCGATCTCGAAGAGGGTACCTATTCCTATAAGATGGGCAGCGAAGACCGGCCGTGGGATTTGCGCACGCGCTTCCTAGAGCTCGTGCGTGAGCGCGGCGGCTGGTCAAACCATCACGGCCATTTTGACAAGGCTTATCTCATTTCTCCTGAGAACCTGGCGCTCGGCTTTGCCGATATGGAAAAGAAGTGGGAGCTCTACCGCCACCTGAAAGAGAATTACACGCACGAAGATTTGGTAGAGCGGATCTCTCGCGCGCTACAAACCGTCGTCGACCAAGGCTCGCAGTATTGCCGGACCATGGTCGATGCAGACAGCATCATTGGCCTCAAGCCCATCCATGCTGCGGTCGAAGTGAAAGAGCGTTTCAAAGATAAAATTCGCTTTGAAATCGGGGTTCAACCGCTGGAAGGTGTCTTAGACGAGGCGTCTCGCGAACAGTATATCGAAGCGTGTAAACTGGCAGATTTCTGCGGCGGCCTGCCGTCCCGCGACCGCCCGCAGGAAGAGAAACACCTCGACATCGTCATGCAAACCGCGAAAGAGCTCAACAAGATGGTTGAGGTCCATGTCGACCAAGAGAACAATCCGTTCCAGCATGAAACCGAACTGCTTTGCCTGAAGACGATTGAGCATGGCATGCAGGGCCGTGTCTATGGCATCCACTCCATCTCCGTTTCTGCAAAAGATGAGAGCGAGCAAGAGCGGATCGTCGCGCTATGTAAGGAAGCCGATGTCGGAATCGTCATCTGCCCATCGGCCGCGCTCTCCATGAAACAGCTACCAATGCAGGGACCGCTCCACAACTCCATCGGCCCATTTGTGAAACTCAAAAATGCTGGCGTGCGAACCTATCTCGGCATCGACAATATCGCTGACTTGTTCATGCCGATTGTCGACGGCGACATGTGGACCGAAGTGCGTATGTTGATGGAAGCTTGTCGCCACTATGACATGGAACAGATCGCCGACTGGGCCTGCGAGCCACCCTTGCACGTGCTGAGTGAGCAAGCGGCGAAGGTCGCGGCCGAATAGGGGATAGCCCTGCGGCCAGAGGAAGCATTGGTTTGCGCCTCTGAGTTTGACATATAGACAGATAAGAGGCGGACCGTCGGGGCCCGCCTTTTTGTTAAAGAGGTCTCATGCTCGCAGAGATTGGACAGATTACCCTGATCCTGGCGCTTTTGATCAGCGTGCTGCAAGGATGGTTAGGGCTGCAAGGTGCACATCAAAATGATCGCCAAGCCATGGCGTTTGCGGACCGAGCTGCCATTGCGCAGGCGCTGTTCTGTGTCGTCGCGTTCGCTCTGCTGGCGCACGCCTTCATGATTTCAGATTTCAGCGTCAAGTTGGTGACGACCAACTCCCATACCAGCAAGCCGATGATCTATAAGTTCAGTGGCACTTGGGGAAATCATGAGGGCTCGATGCTGCTCTGGGTCATGGTCATGGCGCTGTTTGGCGCGGCCATGGTTTGGTTCGGCAAGACGTTGCCATCGGGCTTACGGGCGCGGGCGATTGCCATTCAAGGCCTGGTCACAGCCGGCTTTCTGTCATTTCTGATCTTCACATCCAATCCGTTTGAGCGTCTCTCACCAATCCCGGAAAACGGCATCGGATTGAACCCCCTGCTGCAGGACCCTGGATTGGCACTGCATCCGCCCTTCTTATACTTGGGCTATGTTGGGTTCTCGGTTGCGTTTTCATTCGCTGTCGCGGCGCTGATTGAAGGCCGGGTTGATGCGATGTGGGCGCGCTGGGTGCGGCCTTGGGTGCTGATGGCGTGGAGCTTCCTGACCATTGGCATCGTGCTCGGCAGTGTCTGGGCCTATTACGAGCTCGGATGGGGCGGTTGGTGGTTCTGGGACCCGGTTGAGAATGTCAGTTTCATGCCTTGGCTTGCGGGCACAGCGCTCTTGCACTCGACACTCGTCGCGCAGGCCCGCGGGAGCTTTATTCGTTGGACGCTATTGCTTGCGATCACGACGTTCTCGCTCAGCCTTGTCGGGACTTTCATTGTTCGCTCTGGCGTCCTGACCAGTGTGCATGCGTTTGCGGTCGACCCAGATCGCGGCGTGTTCATTCTCGCTTTGCTAATCCTCGCCACAGGCGGCGCGCTGGCGCTCTATGCTTTGCGCTCAAACAAGATCGCACACGGAGCGAGCTTTGAGTTTGAGAGCCGCGAGGCAGGCCTGGTGATAAACAATGTTCTGCTCGTCGTCTCGACGGCGACAGTCTTTCTCGGCACGTTCTACCCGCTTGTGATCGATGCAATGACTGGCGATAAGATCACAGTCGGGCCGCCATACTTTGAGCGAACCTTCGGGCCAATCATGGCCGTGCTCATCCTCTTCATGGCAATCGCGCCATTGATGAAATGGCGCAGCGATAGTTGGCAGCGAATTCGCAAAACGCTCCTGATCATGGCGATCGCCTCGGTTCCGGTCACGCTCGCGGTTATGGTGTTTGGAAACACGTTCTTCGGAGCGATCGGGTTCGGTTTGGCGGTTTGGCTTCTGTTCGGAACCGTCGCGAATTATGCCCGGAAGCTGCGCATTGGCGAGGCGAAAAGCACGCTTGGTAACCTGCTCAAACGGTTCGCGCTTCTGCCGGGCGCCACACATGGATTTGCGCTCGCTCACCTTGGCTTGGCGGTCTGTACCGTCGGCGTGGTGGCGATGGGGGTCTGGTCAGACGAAGAGGTCGATCGCCTCAAGATTGGCGAGAGTATTTCTGTGTCCGGATATGAGTTCCGGTTGGAGTCCGTTGACCGCGCCCAAGGCCCGAACTTCATTTCAGAGACCGGCCGGGTCGTGATCGAACGCAATGGCCAATATGTGGCGACTTTGAACCCTGAGCAGCGTATGTACCCGGTCGAACGTAACAATACGACCGAAGGCTCAATGGAGATTGGCGCTCTGAGAATCCTCTATGCAGCAAAGGGCGAGGGCAATCCTGAAGATGGCTGGGTTGTCAGCGTCTATTATCATCCGCTGGTGATTTGGATTTGGATTGGTGCGCTGATGATGGCGTTTGGCGGCTTTGTCTCCGTCGCGGACCGGCGCCATGCATTTGCGGCGCGCCGTGCAAAAGCCCCATCGGCTCAACCCGTGGCAGCGGAGTAGGAAGATGAAGCTCGCGCATCTGGTTCCAGTTGGCCTGTTTGGGGTCTTGGTTATCTTTCTTGCGGTCGGGCTGACCCGCGATCCAAGCGTGATCCCAACTGAAATGATCGATCGTGAAATGCCCGCATTCGAGTTACCAGAGCTGCGCGATGAAGCGGCGACGGTGAGCCAAGCCGACCTGATCGGCGAGGTGACCTTGGTGAATGTGTTCGGCTCGTGGTGCGTCGCGTGTTTGAAAGAGCATCCAACCCTAATGCAATTGTCGCGCGATGACACTGTAAGAATTGTCGGCATTAACTGGCGCGACGAGCGCAGCGAAGCCCTCGATTGGCTCGCGAAGCATGGCGACCCTTACGAAGCGATCGTCTTCGATGCAGAGAGCGAATTGGTGATCGAAATCGGCGTCACCGGCGCGCCAGAGACGTTTGTGCTCGATCCCTCCGGCCGCATTCGATACAAGCAGATTGGCCCCATCACGCCAGAAGTTTGGACCTCAACCATTCGTCCGATCATCGAAGCGATTGAACGCGAGGCGGTGTCATGAGGGCGCTGCTCGTTGCTTTTGTAGTGCTCGTTGGCGCCTCTGGCCTGGCCTTCGGGCAGGAGGTCAGTGTTGAAGGTCCAGCAGACGTGGATGCGCGTACCGAAGCGATCTCGAAGACGCTGCGCTGCGTCGTTTGTCAGAACCAGTCCATCTATGATTCCAATGCCCCGCTCGCCGAAGATATGCGCAACCTTGTGCGCAAACGCGTTGAAGCGGGCGATACAAATGATGAGGCGCGCGAGTATCTGCGCGAGCGCTATGGCGACTATGTCCTGATGTCGCCGCCTTTTCAGATGAACACGCTCCTGCTTTGGACTGGACCACTGCTCCTCGTTGGGATTGGCTTGGTTTGGTTTGTAACACACTTACGTTCGGGCCGAACCACCGAGCCCGAGGCGCCTCTATCGGAGGCCGATAAAGCGCGTGTTGCGGCGGCTCTAGATCAGGAGCCACCGTCCCCATGATCTGGGTGATTTTCTTAGTCCTATTGCTCGTAACCGGCGCGTATTTGGTCTTTCCGTTCTTGCGGGACGGACCTGCCAGCGGGGCGAACGCCTTGGAAGAAGCGAAACGCCAACGCGCTGTGGTTGATCTTGATGCTGCAGAAGGCCGACTCAGCGAAGCGGCCGCGAAAGAGGCGCGTGATGCGCTTGATCGGCGTATCCTCGAACTGTTGGACGCGCCCGAACAGGTCGTTTCAGAACGGCGTTTGAAGTCGACCGTCTTGGTGATCGTCCCGGCGGTCCTGCTGCTCGGCGGCGTGGGCGTCTATACGCAAGTGGGTAGCCCTAGCTATGAGCCAATCACTTTTGCTGAGTTCCAAGCTCAGCAGGCGGCGGCCTTACCGGACACGCTGGATGGGCTTGTGATTGAACTTAAGAACCGGCTCGAAGCGGATCCCAATCCGCCCGCCGATGGCTATGTCCTTTTGGCTCGGTCCTATTTACGTTTAGGACGCGTTGAAGAGGGGTTAGCCGCCTACAATGTCGCAATCGAACTTTCCAACGGCAATGACGCGATTGTGGATGAGCGCCAACGCGTGCTCCAAATGCTGCAAGAGCGCGCTGCGGCGCCGGCCATAGACCCAGAAGCTCGGGCGCGCATTGAGGCAATGTCTGCGGATGAGCAAGCGGCGATGATTGAAGGCATGGTCGAAGGTTTAGCGATCCGTCTTGAGCAAGATCCGAATGATATCCAAGGCTGGATGCGGCTGATCCGGGCGCGGGCCGTGATGGGCGATGCCGCGCAGGCACGCGTAGACATAGCATCCGCGCTTGAGGTTTTTCCGCCCGAAACGGAAGAGGGTGTGCAGCTGCAGACCTTGGCAAATGAGGTCTTGCCGCCCGTCAGTGAATCCTCTGAAAACTAATCTTAGCTGCAGGCGAACGGGATCGGTGGTTGACACCGCTGTCACGCATTGCGTAGGGCTAAGATAAGGACGAGCACGCACTCGCTCCAGGGAGGAAAACAAGTCATGTCATTGGACACCATCGATCTGGTGATTGTCGGCCTATACGCGGTCGCGCTCTTCGCCATTGCTATTTTCGTGTCCCGCGAACCCGCGGGCGAGACCAAAGATACCGAGGATTATTTCCTCGCAGGCAAAGCACTGCCATGGTGGGCGATTGGGGCGTCTTTGATCGCTGCCAACATCTCTGCCGAACAGATTATCGGCCAATCGGGGCAGGGCTTTGTGGTTGGCCTCGCGATTGCCGCTTATGAGTGGCAGGCCGCTTTGGTCTTGATCATTGTCGCCGCTTTCTTCCTACCCATCTTTTTGAAGCGCGGCATCTACACGATGCCGCAATTCCTCGAGACCCGGTTCGGGCCGAGCGTGAAGACGATTATGGCGGTGTTCTGGATCTTCTTGTTCACGGCTGTGAACTTGACCACCGTGCTCTATGGCGGTGCCCTTGCGATCCAAGCGGTGACGGGTTTGGGTGTGTTTACCGGCATGGCTATGTTGGCCGCTTTCGCGTTACTCTATTCGCTTTATGGCGGGCTTAAAGCGGTTGCGCTGACAGATATCATTCAGGTTGTGATCCTGATTCTGGGCGGGTTCGCGATTACGATCCTGGTGCTCTCCATGGTTGGCGGTGATCGCGGTGCGATGGGCGGTTTGAGCACGCTCATGGGCGAGCTGCCAGGACATTTCGAAATGATCCTAGATCGCGATCATCCAAACTATGGCGACTTGCCCGGTATTTGGACGCTACTCGGCGGCCTCTGGGTGCTGCACTTCTCGTATTGGGGCTTCAACCAGTACATCATTCAGCGGGCCCTCGGCGCGGAGAATTTGGCTGAAGCGCAAAAGGGGCTCGCTTTCGCGGCACTCTTGAAATTCCTCATTCCACTGATTGTTGTTATCCCAGGGATCGCTGCACTATGGTTGGCGCAGAACGGCTTACAGGGGCTCAGCGAAGAAGCGCTCAGCGCGAAACCAGACAGCACGTATGGGGCGCTCATGGCGCTGATGCCAGTTGGTATTCGAGGCTTGATCTTTGCGGCTTTGGTCGCGGCCATCGTCTCGTCGCTGGCCTCTATGATCAACTCGATCTCGACCATTTTCACGATGGATATCTATCGCGATTATGTCGCCAAAGACCGCGCAGAGGGACACTATGTTCTAATCGGCCGGGTCACTGCGGCGACGGCGATGGTGATTGCGCTCTTTCTCGCAATCCCGCTGCTCGGCGGCGGCACCAGTATCTTCCAGACCATTCAGGAATATACGGGCTTCGTAGCGCCTGGCATCGTGGCAGTTTTCTTGCTCGGTTTCTTCTGGAAACGCACCAATACGGCAGGCGCATTCGCGCTGCTAATCTCGTCAGTGGTGCTATCTTTGCTCTTCTTCACCGCGTCTGGGTCGGATGGTGGCGGCGTTGCGGCGGTTCTGGGTCCGATCTTTAATCCAATCCTCGGCCTCGCAGACTTTGACGTGACCAATATGCCGTTCGTTGTGCGGATCTGGTTCATCTTCCTGATCTGCGTGCTCATTGGCGTGGTTGTGTCTTTGCTGACGCCGCCGCCGGAAGAGCACCAACCGGTTCAGCTGGGCGATATCAGCTTCGCGACGACTACCACGTTCAAGGTCTCCGCCGGCGTTGCAATTGCCATTCTGGTCGGCCTTTACGCGGCCTTCTGGTAGGTCTCAGCAGCGTCGCTCAGCGGGTGACGCTGCGAGAACATTTGCCAAGGCACCGTCGGTGCTCCAGTTAGAACACAACAAGAGTTAGGAGGGTGCCATGGCAACTGGCCGCGAATTTGACGTCATCGTTTACGGATCAACCGGCTATACTGGCCGCTTGGTCGCTGAGTATCTCGCCAAGACATACGGAACTGGTGGCGACCTGAAATGGGCCATGGCGGGCCGCAGCGCGGAGAAGCTCGCCGCTGTCCGTGATGAGATTGGCGCGCCAGCTGATACACCGTTCGTGGTCGCCGATGCGAATGATGCCTCAAGCCTCAAATCGATGGTCGAGCGGGCAGGCTGCATTTGCACCACCGTCGGTCCCTATCAGTTGTATGGCGAAGCTTTGGTCGAGGCCTGCGCCGCAGCGGGCACAGACTATGTCGACCTGTGCGGTGAGCCAGCTTGGATGCATCAGATGATCCAGAAGCATGAAAGTGCTGCGCAAGCGAGCGGCGCCCGGATTGTCTTCTCTTGCGGCTTTGACTCAATCCCATTCGATCTCGGGGTCTGGTTCACGCAGGAAGCGGCGAAAGAACGTTTCGGCAAGCCTGTCCCGCGCATCAAAGGCCGCGTTCGTAAGATGCAGGGCACGTTCTCTGGTGGTACTGCGGCAAGCTTCAAGGCCACCATGGCGTCTGTCGGCAAAGATCCATCTCTGATCAGCGTTCTGCAAAACCCGTTCAGCCTGACCATGGGCTTTAAAGGCCCCGATCAGCCGCACGGTATGAAGCCGGTCGAAGATGCAGATATTGGCAGCTGGTCTGCGCCTTTCATTATGGCCTCGATCAACACCAAAAACGTCCACCGCTCGAACGCGCTAATGGGGCATTCTTACGGTCAAGATTTCGTCTATGACGAGATGATGCTGACCGGCCCCGGCGAAGAAGGCAAAGCGACCGCCGAGGCGATTGCGAGCATGGACATGATGGGCGGTGATGATGGTCCAAAGCCCGGTGAAGGTCCAAGCAAGGAAGAGCGCGAAGCGGGCTTCTATGATGTCATGTTCCACGGCACATCACCGGACGGTCAGGTCATCATCGCTGGCGTCACTGGCGACAAAGACCCGGGCTATGGCTCAACCTCTAAGATGATTGCCGAGAGCGCGATCTGCTTGGTCAAAGATGACACAGGCACGCCTGGCGGTATCTGGACACCTGCTCCAGCCATGGGCAACCACATTGTGAAACGCCTCACGGAAAAAGCCGGCCTGACCTTTACGGTCGAGAACTAGCCGACCGGCGAAAACGAACCCCCTCATCCTGAGCGAAGTCTGAGGATGAGGGAGACCTCCAATTCAACCGCTAACCGGTCGTCGCAGGCTTGTGGCGTTTTTTGATCGTGCCGGAAAAGCTGAGGACCGGGCGGCCGTCGCCGGTGATGACGCCGCGCACGAAGGTGATGGAGCGTCCACCACCCATAACCTCGCCGCGCGCTTCAATCAGCTCGCCTTCTTTAGCGCCCGATAGAAATTCCGATGTAAACGCCACGGTCACGCCATAGCCATCATCCTCTCCAGTATGCGCAAGCGCGAAAAGGGCAAAGTCCGCGAACGTCATCAAAGCTCCGCCGTGCACCACGCCGCCAGCATTCATATGCTTTGGTTGCGCGCGGAAGGCGGCGATCATTTTGCCGTCGCGATCTTCCTTTAAGTAGAACGGACCGGCGGCATCATGCTCAAACGGCTCATTAGGCCAGGTCGACCAGCCCGCAAACTCGCCCTCAGTGATTAGCTTGGCTTCCATAAATAGCCCTCCTTGAGGTCTAACTTACACTCTCGTCCGCTAAGTCTAGTTCTGACGCTGCGATAGGTTTGAACCCGGATACGCTCGTAGCGCATCCGAAGAAGTGTTCTTTGTATGTGGTCTCCAGTCCGCGGGCGCGTAGCATCTTCGCGAATTTCGAGGCATCGCCAAAATTCGTCGAATATCTCCCAATCATCGCAAAATCTTTTGCGCCCTTCAAAAAGAACTTCTCTATCATTGGGAGCACGGTTTTTAGGTGAAATAGATATAGCGGGCGAAGCCACCACCCCTTAGGATCCGAGGCCTCGATTAAAGAGAATACTCCGCCCGGTTTTAGCACTCGAGCGATAAGGTCTGCTAAGCGTTCAAGCTGGTCGTGATTGAAGGTTTTCAGTCCAAATGTCGACACAACAAAGTCTGCACTTTCGGCTTTAAGACGCGTTTGCAAGACGTTGTCAGCGACAAACTCGATTTTGTGCGCCCGCATTTGGTGCAGGCGCTGCATCGCCTTTTTGTGCATGCCGTCAGAGATATCTATTGCCGTAATTCTATCGATTTCGGGATATCGCTTAAGAAGATGCGGCCAGATTTCTCCCGTACCTGACATTAAATCATAACCCAGCCCATTGAGCTGCCGGTCAGTATTCAGATTTTTGACGCAGTCACTGCGCCAGATTTCAGTGAACCCAAAAGAACAAATGGTGCTGAACCAAATGTATTTTTGTGAGCACCGATCAAACACCTCCTTTACAAAGGTTGGATCATAAATGTCATTGGTTTCTAGCTGTGTCATAGTGATGCCGATTTATCATTCCGAGCGATCAAATCTACCTGCCTCAACGTCACGGTTCGACTTGGCGCGTGGCTTCGCTATTGTGGTGACTAGGAGGAACTGATCCATGGCTTTTGATCCTGAAATTCGCGATGCATTGATCGACCAGGTCCGTCGTTTTGTGCGAGAACGCTGCGTCCCAGCAGAAGCGCAAGTGGCTGAGGATGATTTGGTTCCGAGTGAGCTGGTTCAAGAGATGAAAGAACTTGGCCTGTTTGGGCTCGCTGTGCCGGAGGCCTATGGCGGGCTTGGGCTCGATATGGAGACCGAATGCCTGGTCGGATTTGAACTCGGTTGGACGTCTCCTGCGTTCCGGTCAGCCGCTGGGACCAATATCGGGATCGGTTCTCAAGCGCTCGTCTTGTTTGGAACCGATGAGCAGAAAGAAAAGTATCTGCCCGGCATTGCCAGCGGCGATATTGTCACCAGTTTCGCGTTGACCGAGCCCGAAGCCGGATCAGATGCTGGAGGCTTGCGTACCAAAGCGACGAAAGACGGCGACGATTACGTTCTGAATGGCGGCAAGCGCTACATCACCAACGCGAATGTCGCGGACCTGTTCACGGTCATGGCGCGCACCAATCCTGACGAGCCCGGCGGCAAAGGCGTTTCGGCCTTCATCGTCCCGCGAGATACCGAAGGCCTTTCAGTCGGCAAACCAGAAAAGAAAATGGGCCAGCAAGGCGCACATATTTGCGACGTGAACTTTGATAATGCGCGTGTGCCGTCCCAGATGATGGTCGCAGGCGAAGGTGAGGGCTTTAAGGTCGCGATGAGCGTGCTCGATAAAGGCCGCCTCCATATCTCATCTGTGTGCACCGGGATGATGGATCGCCTAATCAGCGAGATGGTCAATTATGCGATGGAACGCGAGCAGTTCGGCAAACCAATTATGCAACATCAACTGATCCAAGCGATGATCGCAGATAGCCAAGCCGAAGCCTACGCGGCGCGCTGTATGATCCTCGACGCTGCAAAGAAGCGCGATACCGGAGAGCCGGTTACGATGCTGGCGTCTTGCTGTAAAATGTTTGCCTCAGAGGCGGTTGGCCGGGTCGCTGACCGGGCCGTGCAAGTGTTTGGCGGCGCAGGCTATGTTGCCGATTATGGCGTCGAACGCTTTTTCCGCGACGCCCGTATTTTCCGCCTCTATGAAGGCACAACACAAATCCAACAGATCATCATTGCACGCGAGTTGAGCCGCGCTGCAAAACGCGGAGAGATATAAATGGCTGACACAGAGCACGAGTTTGCGCCCGAAGATGTCGGCCTGAACGCCGAGCGCCTGGATTACATTCCGGACTATTTCGACAAAGCTTATGTGACGGACCGCAAGCTGCCTTGCATGGCGACCATGGTGTCGCGAAACGGCCAGATTGTGCACGAAGCCTATCGCGGCAACACCCATCTCGAAGGCGGCGCTCCGATTGGCCCGGACACAATTTTCCGCATCTATTCAATGACCAAGCCGGTCACATCGGTCGCAGCGATGATGCTGCACGATGAAGGCATCCTTCGGCTGGATCATGAAATCTCGCGCTACATCCCCGAATTTGCGGACACTCAGGTTTGGGATGGCGGCGACCTGAAAGATTATAAGACCCGCGCGCCGGATCGCCCGATGACGGTCCGTGATGCGTTCACCCACACGACTGGTGTCACCTATGGCTTCTTGTTCCAGCATGAGGTCGACGCCTTGTATCGCGGTGAGAAGATCGGAAACCTGGGAGAAGGCGACGGTGAGACGCTTGGCGAAATGTGCGCGCGCATCGCCAAACTCCCGCTTGTCTTCAGCCCAGGCGAGCGTTGGAATTATGGCCACTCGACAGATATCCTTGGCCGCGTCGTTGAAGTCGCGAGCGGACAGACGCTGGATGTCTTCTTCCGAGAGCGCATTTTCGAGCCGCTCGGCATGGTCGATACGGATTTCTATGTTCCGGAGAACAAACTTGATCGACTGATGGCCTGTTACGCCAAGAATCCGATTACGGGCGAGGTCACGATGAGTGACGGGGCAGGGGCCGATAGCAAAGCCTATAAGACGCAGCCTAAGCTTTTGAATGCGGGTGGCGGTCTGGTCTCAACCCTGCGCGATTATCATCGTTTCTGCTTGATGCTGCTTCAGGGTGGCAGCTTGGAAGGCACGCGCCTGCTGAGCCCGAAAACGGTTGAGTTCATGCGCTTGAACCATCTGCCAGGTGGTAAGACGATCAAAGAGATGGGCGACCAAACCTTCTCTGAAGCTCGTATGGAAGGAAATGGGTTTGGGCTAGGCGGCTCAACGCTCGTGGACGTCGCCGAAACGCTGACCCCTGGATCGCTGGGCACGTTCAGTTGGGGCGGTCTTGCCAACACATTCTTCTGGATCGATCCGGTCGAAGAGATCATCGCGATCCAAGCGACACAGATGATCCCGACAGGGTGTTACCCGATCCGACCGCAGTTTCAGCAGTTGGTTTACGCCGCGGTCGACTGGTAGCCCAAAACGCGAAATATTCCGTAAGACTGTGTGTTCGTTGGGGTATTTTCTACCTCAAAACAAGAATAAAAACTTTTCACAGGCTATGTCAGCGTTGTCAGACTTGCCAAGTCGCAAAAAAATCCCATGTTCCGCTGCGTAAGTCCCGAAAACGCGCCGGTGCTTGGTCCGGTAGACAGATAGCGGGTCACCCACCGGAGGATTTGAATGACGAAATTGGACAACCCGTTCCACACTTATGTAGAAGACCTATTCGCTAATCTTGGACGTATCCGTATTCGGAAAATGTTTGGCGGTGCCGGGGTCTATTCCGGCGAAGACATGTTTGCGCTGATCGACAAGGATCGCGTTTACGTCAAATCAGACGACACTTTGAAAGAACACCTTGAATCAGAAGGCGGTAAATCGTTTGAATGGACCAATCCGAATACCGGAAAAACCATTCGCATGAGCTATGTGTCCTTGCCGGTAAACGCGCTCGATGATCGTGACGAAGCGTCGGCCTGGGGCCGCAAAGCGTTGGACGTTGCCATTCAGGCTCGCCGCGCGAAGGTGAAGTCTCCGCGCCGCATGACCTTCTAAGACCTATCGGTTAGCTGTTCCGGAAATCAGCCGGACGCTTTTCTAAAAATGCTTGAACGCCTTCCCGGAAATCGGGTTGGCGTCCCGCCGTTCGCTGCGCAAAGCGCTCAGCTTGTAGCTGGCTGTCAAAGTCATTGTCTTCCGCCTGCCAGACAAGATCCCGGATCATTGCCAGCGCTTGTGTTGGGCCATCGGCCAGGCGCTTCGCATAGGACTGTGCCTCGTCCATCAGCTTGTCATCAGCTACGACCCGGTTGATCATGCCCCATTCGAGCGCTTGCTCGGCTGGTATCTTGTCCCCGAACAGCGTCATTTCCATGGCTTTTGCACGTCCAACCATGCGTGGCAGAAGGAAGGTTGAGCCGCCATCTGGAACAAGACCAATCCGCCGGAAGGCCTGAAGGAAATAGCCGCTCTCCGCTGAGATGATGAAGTCGCCCATAAGCGCGATCGAGCATCCAACTCCAGCGGCAGCGCCATTCACTGCCGTTATGATCGGGTGCGGATGCGTTCTCATGGCTTTGATGAACGGATTGTAGTGAGAGTCGAGCGCCTTGCCGGCATCGGGTTTGCCCTGTGCCGGTGCGCCGTCAGGACGGGCCGAGAGGTTCGCGCCAGAACAAAACCCGCGGCCATTTCCGGTGATAATTGTACAGCGCGCTTCGTCTGCAGCTTTCTCGATCGCCAGAGACATTTCTTCGATCGTGTCGATGCCAGCTGCGTTCATGGTTGATGGGTCGTTGAAGGCAATCGTCGCGATATCGTCTGCGACCTCATAAGAAATCTTCTTGAAGCTCATGGCGCTCTCCCGTTTTTCCTCAATCTATGCACCTCTGCGACGGTGAAAACCGTGACGTGGGGGCAGGCGGATTTGTTTTGTGTTCTGGCGTTTCTAGGTTATCCTTTACGTCAACGATAATACACCCCGGAGGATACAATGGCATTGGACGGACTCTCAGCAGATGGCATGGGTGCCATTCTCGCCAAACAGAAGGCAGCCCACATTCGAGACGGCATTCCGTCCGCGGCGCAACGTGAGGCCTGGATCGACAAGTCAATCGACCTCTTGGTCACGCATGGCGATGCACTGTCCAAAGCGATGGCGGAAGATTTCGGGCATCGGTCCGTTGATCAATCAAACTTGACCGATATTGCGGGCTCGATTGGCGCTCTGAAATTCTCGAAGAAGCATATGCGCAAATGGATGCGCCCAGAAAAACGCGGCGTTGAGTTTCCGCTGGGACTTTTGGGGTCAAAAGCGCAAATCCAGTATCAGCCAAAAGGCTCGATAGGCATCATCAGTCCGTGGAACTTCCCCGTCAATTTGACGTTTGCGCCCCTCGCAAATGTCTTCGCTGCGGGAAATCGCGCGATGATCAAGCCGTCCGAGTTCACTGAGAAAACCAGTGAGCTGATGGCTGAGCTGATCGCCAAATATTACACAGAAGAAGAAGTGGCGGTTGTCACCGGCGGACCAGACGTTGGCGCTTCATTCACTCAGCTGCCATTCGATCACATCGTTTTCACCGGTGCGACGTCGATTGCGCACCACGTGATGCGCGCGGCCGCAGACAATCTCGTGCCACTCACTTTGGAGCTGGGCGGTAAGTCGCCCGTCGTTTTGGGCAAGTCTGCAGACGTGCAGAAAGCCGCGAGCCGGATCATGGCCGGTAAGACGCTGAACGCGGGCCAAATCTGCTTGGCGCCAGACTATGCGTTCGTGCCGGAAGAAAAGACCGGCGAGTTCGTCGGGGCGGCGCAGGCAGCGGTTGGTAAGATGTTTGCCGAAGGCCTCAAAGACAATGATGACTACACGTCGATCGTCAATCAGCGCCATTATGATCGCTTGAATTCCTATCTCGACGATGCCCGCGAAAAGGGCGCTGAGGTGATTGAAATCAATCCTCAGAATGAGAATTTTAGCCAGCAGCCGCATCACAAAATGGCGCCGCATATCGTGCTCAATCCAACCGACGATATGAAAGTCATGCAGGACGAGATTTTCGGTCCGATCCTGCCGCTCAAATCGTACAATGAGACCAAGGAAGCGGTCGCCTACATCAATGACAATCCACGCCCGCTCGGCCTCTACTATTTTGGCGATGATGCGAATGAGCGTGAAATGGTGCTTAACAACACGACGTCAGGTGGTGTCACCGTCAACGATGTGATCTTCCATGTCGCACAAGAAGATTTGCCCTTTGGCGGCGTCGGCCCATCGGGCATGGGAGCCTATCATGGCCGTGATGGCTTCTATGAGTTCAGCCACAAGAAAGCGATTTACACGCAAACCGGCAATGAAATCCTTGCCATGATGCGCCCGCCTTATGGCGATAAATTCCGCAAACAAGTGCAAGGCCGGATCAAGAAATAGGCATGGCCTCAGCCCCAGTTGAAAAGCCGTCCTTCAGGGCGGCTTTTTTGTTCGCTACTCTGTGACCGGCATATGCGCTGCCAAGAATTCATCCATCGCGCGCAAGGTTTGCATGCGGGTTTCCGCCACTGACAGCCAGTGGTCCTCGCCTTTGAGTTTCACCAGTTCAACTTGCTTGTCGGCGCGCTTCAACGCGTTCCGCATCCGCGTACTCTGCGTGTAGGGAACGACTGTGTCATCGTCGCCATGAATGAGGAGAACTGGCGCGGTTACATTCTCCGCAAAATTGACCGGAGAGATGGATCGCAGCTTGTTACGCCGCGCATCGCCCTCAGCCATGATATCCTCCCAATAGCTGATCACCCAGTGATCCCGTCCGCTTCGGCGCCTCGTATCACTCAGCATTCGGTTCAAATCGCTCACGGGGGCAATGGCGACAACGCATTGGTAAAGCTCTGGTGTGAACACCGCACCTGCTAGCGCGGCATAGCCGCCATAACTTGCGCCAACGATGCAGACCTGTTCGGGATCCACATATCCAGCGCCTACAAGTGCGTTAATTCCATCAGTGAGATCGTCTTGCATTTTGCCCGCCCACTCGCCGCGCCCGGCATCTTCAAAGTCTTCTCCAAACCCTGTCGATCCTCGAAAGTTTGGTTGAATGACCAAGTAACCGCGATTGGCAAAGTATTGTGCCATCCAATCAAAATCAAACCGGTCATAAGAGGCGGGCCCGCCATGTGGCATCATCAAAGTGGGGAGCGGTTCTGCTGTGTCAGGATTGAATGTCGGGGGCATGGTTACAATCGCTTGGATCGGTAGACCGTCGCGCGCATTGTAATTGATGCTCATCATGTAACCGACAGCTGTGGCGGGGATGTCTGGCCGGCTTCTTGCGATCAGGTTGAGTTCATTCTCTTCTCGTAAATGAACGATCCAGCCTTCGCCGATGGCGGGGTCAAAGACGTTGTATAGAACCCGATTACGGTCATCCGACCAGGAGTCGAGGTAGATTGTGGCGTTGGGAAGCAGCACTGATATTTTTTCGAAACTGTCTTGGAGCGCCGAGTCCAGAAACATGTAGTCTGGAACGATACCGGCATAACGCACCCCCACAAGGGCGCGATTATTATCAGTGTAAATCCCCTCAATTTCGCGATCCTTCACTGGGATAATGGGGCCTGTGATTTCACCGTCCGAGCCGAGCTTCATCAGTCGATTACTTTCGGCAGACGCCTCAAGAAACACCAAGCCCGATTCATCTGGCGCGACGCCCAGAATGGACATAGGCGGAATATCACTCTCTTCCTCATAGATATCGGTCCAGCTGCCATTCGGTTGACGCCATTGGACCAGATAAGCGTTTTGTTTATTGCTGTAGCGTTCTCGAGCCAGGATGCGGCCATTGCTGCCGACGAACCAGTCTATGGTGTCCGGTGTGCCGCGCGCATACCGGCTGCCCCTTCGAGAGTCGAGTTTGGCAACGAGCAGATGTAGACTTGGCTCGCTGCCGCGTTCGCCAATGTAAGCTGGCATCAGCACATCACCCGCTTTTTCGCCCCGGCCGACAATTCGACCAAGTCCGCTCTGAGCCGGGAACAGTTCTTTCGCGCGGGAGATCAGCTGATTGGTTTCCAAGCTCTCAATGTTGATCGAGATCGCAGCCGAGTACTCATACTCTCCGCGGAAGCCGTAAGTTCGCGTTGTCTCAGATGCTCTGAGGATGAAGTGCTCATTGTCAAAGAATTCGATCCCGCGCGCTTTGGCTTCGTTGACTCCGATTTGGTTGATGATCCCGCCGCCGACGGCAAAGACAATTGCGCGCGTGCCCGATTCTACATTGGCGATCATCGCGACTTTGGTGCCGTCGGGCGAGATCTCTGCACGCGAAATTTGTGGCAGCGCGCCATAGGCTTCTAGCGATGGTTGGGGATAGTCAGGATCCGCACTGATGCTGCTTATTGCTGAAATAAAAAGTACGATCGCTATAAGTGCTATAGTTCGCATCTATCTCTACCTCCAAATATAGAAGTAGGATAAGTTCTGAAACGGTTAGCGCAAGCGTGATTTTATTTCAAAAACGCCGGAACATCGTCGCCGAAACCTTTGACGTCGTCTGGGGCTGGTTCCAGGATCAAATCATCGTCTTTGCGCTTGAAATCACGCTTCGGACGGTCTTTGCGGTCGCGTTTTGGCTTTGGTGTTTCGGCGCTTGTCTCTTCCGGCGCCTTGTCTTCGACCGGTTCGCTTTTCTCTTTGCGTCCGCGAGAGCGTCCTCGGCCTTCACCGCGTCCTTCGCCACGGTCTCGTCGGCGGCTCCCGCGTTCGCCGCGCCCGCCTCGTCGGCGCTCGCTGTCGGACGGAAGCTCTTCGAGTTCCTCGGCTAGGCCTTCTGGCATGTATTCTTCGACGTCGGTGTTGATCAGCATCATCACACCGCGCCAGCCTTTGGCGTCATCGGGGCCAACAATGGTAAAGCTTTCGCCTTCACGTCCGGCGCGGCCGGTTCGACCGATGCGGTGAACATAATCTTCGTCTTTTGGCGGCGGCGCATAGTTGAACACGTGACCGACATCCGGGATATCGAGCCCGCGTGCGGCAACGTCAGAGGCGACGAGCAATTGCAGATCGCCGTCACGGAATCTATTCAACGTTTCCATTCGGGCACTTTGCGGCAGATCACCATGGATTGGCGCTGCGCTAAAGCCATGCGTTGAGAGGGACTTGGCAACAATATCAACCTCACGTTTCCGGTTACAGAAAACGATGCCATTCTTCACGTTGCAGCTTTCGATGACGCGGCGCAGCGCCGTGCGCTTGGCTTTGTCATCGCCGCGCTGGATTTTAACCACGTGCTGTTTGATCGTCTCAGCCGTTTTTGACTCGCGGGCGACTTCGATCCGGATTGGATCTTTTTGGAATGTCTTTGCCAGCCGAGCGATTTCTTTCGGCATGGTTGCAGAGAAGAGCAGGGTCTGGCGGCGCGGTGGCAGCAATTTACAGATCTTCTCAATGTCCGGAATGAAGCCCATGTCGAGCATGCGGTCGGCTTCGTCGATGGTAAAGACTTCGACGCCGGTCAGCAGGATCTTGCCGCGCTCAAACTGGTCGATCAGGCGCCCAGGGGTCGCGATCAAAACATCAACACCGCGGGTCAGTTTTTGTTCTTGTTCTTTGAAGCTCACGCCGCCGATGAGCAGCGCCATATTGAGCTTGAGGTCTTTGCCATAGGTCTCGAAATTCTCTGCGACCTGAGCTGCAAGTTCGCGGGTCGGGCAGAGGATCAAGCTGCGCGGCATCCGGGCACGGGCGCGGCCTTTGGCGAGGCGGTGCATCATCGGCAAGGTGAATGCTGCGGTCTTGCCCGTACCGGTTTGGGCGATGCCCGTGACGTCGCCGCCCTTCTTAATGACAGGGATGGCTTGTTCTTGAATTGGGGTCGGATGCTCATACCCGGCCGCGTCAATTGCAGTTTGGATACGGGGATCGAGGTTTAGCTCAGCGAATGTAATCTTAGGCTCGTCAGTCAATGTGTTGTCCAGCTGGAGGGTCTATAATCGGTCTCATCAAGCTGCTCCGAATTGAACAGCGGGGCCGACTTAGAAGCACTGCGCCGGCAAACATGTTGCGCCGCACATAGTGCAAAAAAGCCCACCGGCAAAGGTGGGCTCTTCAGTCAATGATAAAGTGTGCTTTTTAGGTTGCCGTCAAAAGCAGTTAGCTTTTCCTAAGAAGCATCAGCTAAATTCTGGTTAGCAAAGTCCCAATTGACGAGATTGTCCAGGAAGCTCGCCATATAGTTCGGGCGAGAGTTCTGATAGTCGAGATAATAAGCGTGTTCCCAAACATCCATGGTCAGGAGCGGCGTGACACCGGCTTCTGTTAGCGGCGTTTCGGCATTTGTTGTTTTTGAGATTTCGAGCTTGCCATCTTTGATGATCAGCCAGGCCCAACCAGAGCCGAACTGGCCACCACCCGCAGCCTTAAACTGGGTCGCAAACGCGTCATAAGAGCCAAAGTCACGTTCGATCAGTTCTGCAATCTTGCCATGCGGAGCGCCGCCGCCGCCGGGCTTCATAGAGTGCCAGTAAAACGTATGATTCCAGACTTGTGCAGCATTGTTGAACAGGCCCGCTTTTGCCGAATCGCCAGCAGCGGATTTGACGATATCTTCCAGAGACGCGTCTGCGAGGTCAGTTCCATCAATCAATTTGTTGAGGTTGGTGACATACGCATTGTGGTGCTTGCCATAGTGGAAATTCAGCGTGTCTTCTGAAATATGCGGGGCGAGGCCGTCGCGGGCATAGGGAAGTTCTGGTAGGTCAAAAGCCATGTCGTTGGTCTCCTTGAAGAATTTTATCGCTGTTTCTGCGCAGCGTTTGCCACAGATATGGGTTTTATGACCAGTCCTGCCAGTGATTCTCTGAAAGAAATTGTCGCGCGTTTGGATCAGCGGATTCAAACGGTCGACGAGGAGCGTTGGTTGTCGAGCCGCTATGCGCCAGATGCGGCCCGTCAGGCGCTGATCGTCCTATATGCATTTTACTACGAGTTGGCGCGGGTGCGTGTCGTGGTCACAGACCAAACTATGGGTCAAATCCGGTTCCAGTGGTGGCGCGATGCTTTGGCAGAATTGCAGCAGGGCGAGCCGCGCCAACATGACGTTGTGCTCGTGCTTGCCTCTTTAATGTCTGCGCATGAAGTAGACGTTGGGCAGCTTGAACAACTGATTGCAGCGCACGAGGCCGCGTTTCTCAGCGACGACCGGTCAGCTGAACCAGAGGACCTATTGGTTGGCATTGCCTCGACTCTGCTCGGTGCGAAGACAGAAGAGCTTGGCGCCATCGCTCGAGAGTGGTCAGCTCTCCGCCGAGGCGATGCAATTGAACAGGTGATTCCGAAACAACAAGTGAATTCCTCGCTACGCCCCGCGGTGGCGCATCTCCGTATGCGCCATGCCTGGAAAAGGGGGCGGAAACTATCGCCGCTTCAGAAGCGGTTAAGTGTCTTATGCGCAATGCTTGTCGGACGAATCTAATCGCATCGCGACAAAAGAGTGAACAGTGTTCACTTTTTTTGGTTCTGCATTAAATAAGGACGCGATAAAGATAAAAAGAGGCCTCCCATGCTGCGTAAATCTGTTCTGATTTCACTGTCCGCTCTTATTCTGGCGCTGCCAGGCCAATCGGAAACACTGCAGGATGCGCTAAGCGCTGCCTTCCAAACCAATCCGTCTTTGGAGGTTCAGCGTGCCGAACTTGGCATCGCTCGTGAGCAACTGAACCAAGCCCGCGGCGCCCGCGCCCCGACGGTCGATCTGTCGGCTTCTGGCGGTTACGAGTCGCTCGACAGCAATCAGCCCATCGCATTCAATGTTGGGGACCGCCCGATTGCCTCAGCGCAGTTGCAGGCGACCCTGCCACTCTATACAGGCGGCCGGATATCGGCCGGGATCGACCGCGCCCAAGCGGGCATTCTCGCTGCCGATGCGCAATTCAATGGCGTCTCGCAAGACCTGATCCTCGATGTCGTCACCGCCTATGTCGATGTTCTTCGTGACCGTGAAGCGATCCAGATCCGTGCGAACAGTGTGGCGCTGCTGGAAGAGCAGCTGCGCGCCGCGACCGATCGTTTTGAGGTTGGGTTCGCGACACGCACAGATGTGAAACAGGCCGAGGCCCGCCTTCAGGGGGCAAGGGCGTCCTTCTCAGGAGCTGAAGCGCAACTTGAGGCATCACTGTCGATCTATGAAGTCTTTGTGGGTCAGGCGGCAGGTGACCTTTCGCCCGTTCCAGATGCGCCGTCTATTCCGGACTCATATGAAATGGCGCTGCAAGCGGCGCTGGCTGAAAATCCAGATCTGACAGCGCTGCGCCAAGCTGAGAGAGCTGCGGAACAGGCCGTCCGAAGCGCCAAGGGCGAGAGCAAGCCGAGCCTATCTCTTGTTGGCACGGCAAGCGCACAAGAGACGTTCGATATCGAGGCGAGCACGATCACGCCGAGCGGTGTCGTCACATTGCCGCCTGACAATTATCGCGACACCCAAGTCCGCCTGCTGGCGCAGGGTACGATTCCTCTGTTTCAAGGCGGCATCCTGCGCAGCCGTGTCCGCGCGGCGCGTTTAGAGCGCGAACAAGCGCGCCTCCAGACCATCAATGCGGAGCGGCAGATCACGGCCAGTATCGCTCAGGCCTGGTATGGCAATATCGCCGCCGAGCAAGCCATCACGGCGTCTGAACGCCAAGTTGAAGCGGCTGAAATCGCTTATGAAGGCGCGCAAGAGGAGCTTAGCGTCGGCACGCGCACGACTCTGGATGTGCTCGATCAGGAGCAGCAATTGCTGGAAGCACGCCTTGGTCTGATTGAAGCTCGCCGGGATGCTTATGTCGCCACCCACCAGCTTTTGCGCGCAATGGGAAATCTGTCTTTTTAGAGAGATTGGGTTAAAATCGGTGCCATGGTAAACTGATTGAGTAATCCCTTGTTAACCGACCTGAAGTAGCCGGTTAATAGGAACAGACCCGTTGGACAGACTATGGCCGAGCAAGCACAAAAAGAACCGACCATGGAAGAGATCCTTTCTTCCATTCGTAAAATCATCGCAGATGACGATGCGCCAGCGCCCGAACCTGAAGTGGCAGCTGAAGATACCAGCGTTTTCGAAGACGATGCCGAAGACCTCACAACAGTTGAGAGTGAAGAAGATGTTTTGGCGGCGATAAGCCAGTCTATGGAAGACATCGCAAATGAGACGGCTCCGGAAGCCGAAGCTGTCGACGTCACTGAAGACGACGAACTCGATTTCGTCCTCGAAGAAGACAATTTTGAGAGTTTCGAAGAAACCGAATTTGAAGGGGTTGAAGACTTTGCTGAGGCGGATGTGGACCCGATCGAAGACACGTTCGAACCTGTTCCTGAGCCTCAACCAGAGCCCGTGATTGAAGAGGAAGCTCCCATGGCTGCTAAACCTGCCCCCCTGACCGATACCGCGACTGTTACTGCAGCCGCTGGCGCGCTTGGTAAACTGCTCTCAAACGTCGAGTTCGGCGAAGAGGCTGGCGGCGCAACAACGATCGAAGGCTTGGTCCGCGAGATGATGCGTCCAATGCTGAAAGAATGGCTCGACGAGAACCTGCCAGGGATCGTCGAGAAGCATGTGGAAGCCGAAGTGCAGCGAATTGCACGCATGGCTGGCTAGACCCACACAATTCCTCTGCTAAAGAGACGGGCGCGCCAGAGATGGCGCGCCTTTTTCGATTCTACCAAGACCGACCGGACCGCATAAAATGATCGACCAGCGTTTTGACCCCAAAGCCCACGAACAACGCATCTATCAGCGTTGGGAAGATGCGGGCTGTTTCCGGCCGAGTATGGACACGTCGGCTGAGCCCTATGCGATTATGATCCCGCCGCCAAATGTGACGGGCAGCCTGCATATGGGCCACGCGCTGAATAATACAGTGCAGGATATTCTCTGCCGGTTTGAGCGGATGCGCGGTAAGAATGTTCGCTGGCAGCCGGGCATGGACCATGCCGGCATCGCGACGCAAATGGTTGTTGAGCGCCAACTCGCGGCGGGCGGCAATCAAGATCGCCGCTCCATGGGACGCGATGCCTTTATCGATCGGGTTTGGGAATGGAAAGAAGAGTCCGGTGGGACGATCCTGAACCAGCTGAAACGCCTCGGCGCCTCGTGCGATTGGGAGAACACGAAGTTCACCCTCGATCCGGAGATGAATGTTGCGGTCAATAAAGTCTTTGTCGATCTCTATAATGAAGGCCTGATCTATCGCGCCAAACGCTTGGTCAATTGGGACCCGCATTTCCAGACCGCGATTTCAAATCTCGAAGTCGAGAACAAAGAAGTCGACGGCCACATGTGGCATTTCAAATACCCGCTCGCGGGTGGGCAGACCTATACCTATGTCGAGAAGGATGAGGACGGGAACGTCACGCTGGAAGAGGAGCGCGACTATATCTCGATCGCGACGACGCGGCCTGAAACGATGCTGGGCGACGGCGCCGTCGCAGTTCACCCGAGCGATGAGCGCTATGCGCCGATTGTTGGCAAGCTATGCGAAATCCCCGTCGGCCCAAAAGAGCATCGCCGCCTGATTCCGATCATCACAGATGAGTATCCGGACCCGACTTTCGGTTCAGGCGCAGTGAAAATCACCGGCGCCCACGACTTTAACGACTATCAGGTCGCCAAGCGCGGCGGTATTCCGATGTATGCGCTGATGGACGAGAAGGGCTTCATGCGCGCCGATGGCGAAG
>ERZ1740070.22-NODE-22-length-141081-cov-10.181725_pt1 | contig 141081 bp, 127 predicted proteins | sample MGYA00581734_ERZ1740070 | MGnify/ENA primary metagenome ERZ1740070 (study PRJEB43018, sample SAMN04849744) | marine metagenome | isolation source: floating plastic debris | place: Pacific Ocean | collected 2008-09-01 | study: EMG produced TPA metagenomics... | reverse complement strand
CCTGACCGGATTTGAACGCATCAAGCGATTCACCCATGTAAGCGTTAGTGTAGCCCGGAGGTGTCGCCGTCTCGTAGAATTCCTTGTAAAACTCCAAAGCCTCAACGGCTTCGGCTGAGTTCACAGCACCTTCCATGTTGTAGGATCCGGGCTCGTTCTCATACTTGAAACCCCAAGTATAAAGCGCGCCGGTCGCGCCCATTGTGATCCCTTCTGATCCACGCTCGGTAAAGATCGCGGCACCATAGACGGTCTTGCCATCAATCTCACGCTCCTGGAAAAACTGTGCGATCTGCAACAATTCACGCTGCGTTTCTGGCTCGCGCAGTTCCTGACCTGTAGCTTCCAAATAGGCCGCTTGGATGTCCTCACGTTCGAACCAGTCCTTGCGATAGAACCAGCCATTTGCGTCACCCATCGCTGGCAACGCATAGTAATTTGGCGTTCCCTTGGGCCAGGTCGAATATGCGTAAACAGTCGCTGGGGCGAAATCATCCATCGAAATGCCTTCAGCATCAAAGAAGTCATTGAGCTGCACGTAATGACCGTTTTCCGCACCACCACCAATCCACTGACTATCGCCAATGAGGAGGTCACAGAGTTTACCGCCAGAGTTCAACTCATTCAGCATCCGGTCCGCAAAGTTGGGCCATGGAACAAATTCAAAGTTCATTGTGTGGCCCGACTGGGCCTCGAATTCCTTGGAAAGTTCGACAAGTGCGTTCGCAGGGTCCCACGCCGCCCAACACAGTGTCAGATCCTCGGCCTGCGCAGATGTGGCCGCACCCGCAACGGCAATCGTAAATGCGCTGACCCCCGTCAGTTTCGAATAAGTCATTAAATCCTCCCATGTTTTGCCGCTGACACGCGTACGAATCGCGACATGTAGTCACGGTATTTGAGGTACGCACCTCAAGTCCAGAACTTTCTGAGGTACGCACCTCAGAGATCCATAACCCTCTGAACTAAAGCTGTTTTCTGACCACCAGACCTACAAGGCACGCCTTGATCCTGCGTGTGACGCGGCTTTGGGTTGGGCTTGAGGCGAAGATGAAAGTGCTTGTCTCAGAAATCGAAGAGTTGCTTCGAGAGACTTAGACCATTGAATTAGTGACATTTTAGTGCGTCGCAACTACCAATAGGATTTGGGGGGTGGCCGTTTCGTGACTCAAAAGGTCATGTCGGGTGACGCGTTTCACCAGGTAGTCATTTGTAGATTGCCCCATAGTATTGCCATTTCAATTTTGTAAGCCTTTGAATTCATTCAACCCAGATTTCGGTATTGTAAGAGACTTTGCTGTTCATGACCCCAAGAAACTGCCATGCAAGCGCAATATCCAAAGTTTTGGTCAGTTCCCCATTCTGCCCGGGTGTCCCTGCTCTTGAAGCGTACCAATTGCCTTCAGCATGGTTTCAAGTTCCGTTCTGACCACATCCAGGCTGGCAAACACAAGCGCCTCGCTGCGTCCCGCGAGGGAGAGCACTGCTAAGAACACTGCATCAGAGTTCCTCATCAGTTCGACCAGATGTTCTCCTGCCGGCGCATGGGTGCCAGAAATCCAGTTTCTCGCGGTCCGTTCGCTTACGCCTGTCCAACGCATCGCCGTCTTGGTCGCCTGATGTGTGCCGCCCAACTCACTCGTCAATGCCCTCCAAATTGCATCGCGGTATTCTATCTGCGCGTTCCCTTTTGTGCTTTCATTTTGAAAAGTGTTGCCTGTCTTCGGAAACATCTTGCCGCCCTTCCCATGCTAAAAATGGACAAGGAATCGCAAATGAACTGCGCCGATTTAAGAATTTGGATGATGGAGGACAGCAACATTGAGCTGGCCAAATGCTGATCAAGAAGAAGAAAATCGTTGCAAAGCTGCGCAATACGTCCGCATGTCGACGGAGCATCAGCGCTATTCGACAGAAAACCAGGCGGATGCGATCCAACGATATGCTGATGAGCGCGGCTATCAGATCATCAAGACCTATTCAGATGCTGGGAAAAGTGGTTTGCGCATTCAAGGCCGCGCTGGCCTTACGCAATTGATCGACGACATTGAGAGCGGTCACGCCGACTTCAAGACCGTTTTGGTCTATGACGTCAGCCGCTGGGGTCGTTTCCAGGACGCCGACGAAAGCGCCTACTACGAGTATGCCTGCAAGCGCGCGGGCATCTCAGTCGAATACTGCGCCGAGCAATTCGAAAACGACGGCAGTACGATGTCAACTGTCGTCAAAGGCCTGAAGCGCGCGATGGCTGGTGAATACAGCAGAGAGCTGTCGCAAAAGGTCTTTGCGGGCCAATCCCGCCTCATCGAATTGGGCTACAGGCAGGGCGGCGCGCCCGGATTTGGTTTGAGGCGCATGCTGATTGATGAAGCGGGCAACGCAAAAGGCATTCTTGCGCGCGGCGAGCACAAGAGCATTCAAACCGATCGCGTGACGCTCGTACCGGGACCTGACGAAGAGATCGCCGTTGTAAATCAGATATTCCAGGAATTCGTTCGAGATGGCCGATCCGAGGCCGAAATAGCTGCTGACCTCAATGCGCGCGGGATCAAGACTGATCTGGGTCGGAGTTGGACGCCCGCCGTCGTGCGCCAAATCCTCACCAACGAAAAGTATATCGGCAACAACATCTGGAACCGAAACTCCTTCAAACTGAAGAAACGCCATGTCCGCAATGATCCCAGCAATTGGGTACGCGCGGTTGGTGCCTTTGACGCCATCGTCAGTACAGAGCTTTTCGAGGCTGCGAGTGCGATTATCGGCGCACGGTCTCAACGGATGTCTGACGAGGAAATGCTGGACGGTCTGAAAGAGACGCTGGAACAACACGGCTTTCTCTCCGGCTTTGTGATCAATGAAGCCGCTGGCTTGCCATCGAGTGGCGCGTATCAAAGCCGGTTCGGCAGCCTGCTGCGAGCCTATAGTCTTGTCGGTTTCAAACCGGATCGCGACTATCGCTACATTGAAATCAACAAACGCCGGCGTGGTGTTCATGCTGATATCGTTCGTGACGTTTTCGCCGGTGTCGACGCGGTCGGTGGAGCGGCTGATCGAGATGCGCAAACCGACCTCTTAACGATCAACGACGAGTTCACGGTATCCATCGTCATTGCGCGTTGCATGCAGACCGGCGCCGGTGCGTTTCGATGGAACATTCGCCTCGATACCGGGCACTTGCCCGATATGACGATCGTCGTCCGGATGGGACAGATGAACGAGCTGCCACTGGACTACTATTTGCTGCCGACCTTCGATATGACCCAATCCAAGTTGCGCCTGTCGGAGAACAATGGCCTGTCGCTTGACGCATTCCGCTTCAATGACCTGGCACATTTCTACGCGATGGCGGCACGCGCACCGCTTCTGGAGGTGGCTTGATGAGCGAAACCGATCTCAAACAGACGGTACTTGTTCCGATCAATGCGATTACCGTCGTGAATCCGAGGGTTCGCAATCAAAAGGTTTTCGAAGAGATCAAGGCAAACATTGCTGAACTTGGGCTCAAGCGGCCGATCACGGTTGCGATCCGCGAAACCACGGATGGAAGCGAGCCAAATTATGAGTTGGTGTGTGGCCAGGGGCGCATGGAGGCGTTCAAGGCCCTCGGCCAGTCCGAGATTCCAGCGATTGTCATCAACGCCAGCAGCGAAGACTGCCTGGTGATGAGCCTTGTGGAAAACCTGGCGCGTCGTCAGCATCATTCGCTTGATTTGCTTCGAGACATTCAGCGGCTCAAGGAAAGCGGTTATTCGGAACGGGATATCGCTGCGAAGACACAGCTTTCCGTCAAATATGTGCAAGGCGTCATCAAGCTGTTGGAGGGTCAAGAACACCGTCTGTTGCGCGCTGTCGAAAGTGGGAAAATTCCAGTGAGTGTTGCTGTCGATATTGCCGATGCCGACGATGTCGGTGTTCAGACGGTTCTGAGGCAAGCTTACGAGAAAAAGCTCCTAAGAGGTGGAAGACTTCTGCGTGCTAAGCGCCTTGTCGAGGCGCGCCAAAAACATGGTAAGGGGCAGGCAACATCCGATGCCCGTTCACGCAAAAGCCTGTCGGTCGAGAGCTTGCTCAAGACCTATGAGAACGATGTCGAAAAGAAGAAGATGCTGTTGCGGAAGGCGCATGCCACGCGCAGCGAAATGCTCTTTCTCCTGCAATCGCTCAAAACACTGATGGCCGACGAAAACTTCGTCACGCTGCTGCGTGCTGAAGGTTTGGCCAGCCTGCCTAAGACGATTGCTGATCGTCTTTCGCACCCCGAAGGCGTTCCGACATGACCACAAACTCGGCCGAAAAAGACGTCGTCGCTGCCTTTGAGCGGGAGCTACCGACGGTTCGCTTTGATCAGATCGCGCCGCTTTACATTGTCACTCCACAGAAGAAGACGAGCACCAAGTACCAACAGATCGCCGCGTCCGTTCACGAGATCGGTCTTGTTGAACCCATCGTCGTGGTGCCGGACAAACATGAACCGAACCAATACACATTGTTGGATGGTCACCTCCGCCTGGAGGTGCTGAAAGATCATGGGCATTCCGAGACGCAATGCTTGATTTCAACCGACGATGAGGCCTTCACGTATAACAAGCGGATCAACCGTCTTGCGACCATTCAGGAGCATAAGATGATCTTGCGGGCGCTGTCCTTGGGCGTCCCCGAGGAGCGCCTAGCCAGTGCGCTGAACGTCAACATCAAGACCATCAAAGAGAAACGTCGCTTGCTCGACGGTATCTGCGACGAGGCCGCAGAGCTTTTGAAAGACAAGCAGATTGCCCTGACCAGCTTTCAAATCCTCAAGAAAATGAAACCCATGCGCCAGATTGAGGCGGCACAGCTCATGGTCGCAATGAACAAATTCACCATCAACTACGCCCGCTCTCTACTGGCAGCGACACCGGAGAACCTGCTGCTGTCCGCCGCAACCCCCAAGAAGATCAAAGGGATTTCGCGTGAGCAACTTGAGTTGATGGAACGCGAGTCTGCCAATCTTGAACGGGAAGTCCGCCTTGTCGAAGACAGCTACGGCGCGGACCATCTCGATCTGGTTTTGGCGCGCGGATACATCTCAAAAATGATGAGCAGCGAGCGGGTCATGCGGTATTTGTCCCTGCATCACGAAGAGTTCTTGCCCGCATTTGAAAAGATCACCGAAACGGAGGCATTTGCATCCTGAGTGCCTTTCTTTGGCCACGATGCCTTGGGGACCCGGACCCATGAAGCGCGGGGACCGCAGGAGACGCCGCACTGTGGAGCGGATCAAGTGCGGCGACGGGGATGGCGGCGAACCTGTCTGGGCCCATCGCGCCGGGCCACATGCCCGGCGACTTTGTTCCAATTGTCTGCGCGTGCACCAAAAGTGGAGAACACGCGCAGACAACCCCTGGCAGAAACCATGCATCGTAACGAACCGTGAACGTTGTCCAACGGGTGTTATGTTAACCGCCTCTAAGTTGAGCGGCGCGCGAATTCGGGCACCGCGCCGCGCTCGTAAATCGTTCCCACGCAACCTGCAGTCATGGCCAAGGGGAGAACCCCACATCGACGCATGCGCGCGACGACCGAACGAGGGGTCGTCCCAAGATCGCTTGCGATGAACTTTGCTGGTGCATAGGTTATGCCCACATGCGCGGCCAAAGCATCGCGCATGCGGGCAGTCAGAACCTCATCCACTGGCATCAGGCAACGCTGCCGAGTTGCCAGAGGATCGAGAAGGCAAGGACCAGCATCGTCGCATTTGTCAGCCCTGCGCCGATCGGTCGGGCCTTGCTATCGGCAGCCGTGCACAATCCGAAAAAGTGAATGATGCGGGCAAGAAGCAACAAACTGCCGCAAGCAGCGACAAGCCACTGGGCGGTCCCGGCAACCTCTGCCGCGGCGAGTGCCAAAATAGCAAGCGGCACATATTCAATGAAGTTCCCGTGCGCCCGCATCAGACGGAGCAATTGCTCATCCTCGCCATGCAGCAGCAAAATCCCGGTTTTAGCCCGACGCAGGCCAACGGAAACTGCCATTGGTATACTCATCAATACAAAAACTGCCGTCACAGCCAATGTGATTTGAGGAAGCTGTTCCATCTGATCCATCCTGTCACGCGGCGCCTAGGACGCCATGCTTTCATATGTGATCAACGCAAAACGCGCGCCTTGTGGATCGGTCAGCGTGGCCATACGTCCAACTCCAGACATATCCATCGCTGGTTGGATCACCTTGGCTCCGTTAGCCTCGGCCTTTGCGACGCTTGTGTCCACGTCAGCTACTGTAAAAAAGATCGTCCAACTGCCTTGGTCTTCGGGCATCGGAGAAAAGCCCCCGATGGCTGTCTCACCGACGACGGCGGCAGAATAGCTCGATCCGTCCTGCATCGGCATGTCGTTGATCGTCCAACCGAGCACATCCTGGTAAAAGGCTTTGGCTTTATCTTGATCCGGGCCAGAATGTCCAATCCAACCGGAATTGCCGACAGTGGTCATTTCAAGAATACTCATAGGTCTCTCCCTTGGTTGCGCCCGCCACATGCGGGTCTAATCCAAGGACGCACGAGGCGGCGTCTTCCCTACAGGCTCCGCAATTCTTTTTCGCTGGCGGCAATTTTGTCTTTGACTGCGATGCACTCTGGCGTCGTCGGGTAAAGCGTCAGTACGGTTTCGAAAGCCGCGATCGCTGTCTTATGGTCACCGGTCTCCTGCAACAGTCCGCCGCGCATTGCGTGAAACCAGCGGTAGTTCGATAAGTCGTCGGCGAGTTCTTCCATCGTCTGCAGTGCATGGTGTGGTCCATACAGCTTTGCCTGCGCAGCAATCTGATTGAGGCGCACCACAGGTGTTGGTTGCAGCGCATAAAGCGCCGCATAGTGGCTTTCGATCAGGGCCCAATCCGTCTCAGCGGGAGAAGACGCGCGGGCATGGGCAGCAGCAATCGCGGCCTGGATAACGTAGACGCCGCGATGCCCAATCCGTTCCGCTTTTTGCAAGAGCGCCGTGGCCTCAGCAATCTCGGCACGGATCCACAGGCTGCGATCCTGATCATCGAGAGCGACAAGTCGTCCGGTTGTGTCCAAACGTGCACCGCGCCGTGAATGCTGCAACAAGAGCAGCGCAAGCAAGGCCACTTGCTCTCCCATGGCCGGGAACAGCGCGACCAAAAGGCGGGCGAGCCGGATCGCCTCTTCGCACAGCGGCAGCCTCATCTGTTCCGGCCCAGCGGAGGTCGACCACCCCTCACTAAACATTAGGTAGATCATCAGGGACACTTCGCCCAAACGCGTGCCCCGCTCTGCCGGGCTGGGAGTTTTGAAGGCGACAGGACTACTTGCAATCTTCTTCTTGGCGCGCGTAATGCGCTGTTCCATCGTCTTGGGTTTCACGAGAAAGCCACTGGCGATCTCTTCCACGCTCAACCCGACCACCACTCGCAAGGCGATGGCAATCTGATCACGGCGATCCAATTCAGGGTGGCAACAGATGAACAAGAGGCGAAGGACGTCATCGCGCATCTCGTTCGGGTCAGGTGTTTCGGCAGGCACCGGCTGAAACTCCTCCGTGTGACGTGACAAGATTTCAGCTTGGCGTTTTGACTTGCGCAGTCGGTCGAGCCCAGCGTTTCGGGCGGTCGTCAGAAGCCAGGCCATAGGATCGCGGGGCGCACCATCGTTTGTCCAGGTAGTCAACGCCTTCACGCAAGCATCGGCAAACGCCTCTTCCGCTGCGTCGATATCGCGAAAGATCCGCGTCAGTGCCGCGATAGCACGCGGGCGATGCTGGGCGAATGTGGCTTCAAGCCAGTCCGACATGTCCTATTCCGACGAAATGGAGCCCCCCGCCCAGGCGACAGGCCGCACCTCAAGCCGCGCAACGGGGGACGAGATCATCTTGGCGTATTCCAGTGCCTCATCAAGGTCTTTAAAGTCGGCGGCGTAGAAACCCAGAAAGTTCTCTTTGGTGTCAGCGAAAGGGCCGTCGGTGATCAACGGTGCCGCGCTGTCGTTCTTGGCAGGTTCAACCATCACGGCAGAGGTAGGCGGCATCAGTTTCATCGATACAAACTCACCCCTACCCTTAAGGGCGTCTTGTAAGGCGCCGTGACCCAACATGATCTCGTCCTGACGCTCCTTCGGCAGTGCCTCAAAGACACCGGCTTCCCCGTAAATTGTGATTGCATAGATCATTTGATCGCCTCCGCAGTGTGTTCTCATGGTGCAAGGACGCGCGAAGACATGCAAATCCGACATCGGCCCATACCGGACCTTGATCGACTAGTCATTATACTGCAGCTGCAGCCCGCTTTCCGGTCATTCGCTGCAAGCGCAAATTCTGAACAAGACCCAATTCACACTCCTCGGAACGAAGCGGGCGGCGCCAGCACCCAACTTAACCGCGCCCGCTAACGCTCTCCTGATACCACTCAAGAGTGGCAGAAAGAGCCAGACCGGTCGACACATCATGCCGCGCGCAGAACTCATCCCAAACCAAACCGAATGGCAGGTCTTTCAGCTCTTCCGTGAGGATAAGGCGCTTGGTGAAGTCCAACGAAACCTCAGCGCTCTTCAACGCCTGCCGGGGCATGAGCAACGAGCGCAAGAGGGCCTTTTGCATGTTCCGTGTTCCGATGACCCACGCAGCTGTCCTGCTGACGGTCGCGTCGAAAAAATCCAATCCGATCCGGGTCCGATCAAGGAGGTCCGCGAAGACAAGCTCATTCGCTATCGCCTGAATGTCGTCGTTGAGAAGGATCACGTGATCGCTGTCCCACCGCATGGGGCGCGACACATGGAGGAGGATTTCATCCAGCGAAAGGGCCACCGAACTCAGCTTGTCGGCGACGCTCTCGGTGGGATGGAAATGCCCCATGTCGAGGCACAAAAGCGTTCCTTTGCGGATCGCGTAGCCCATATAGAATTCGTGGCTTCCGACGGTGCAGGCCTCAACTCCAATCCCAAACAGCTTGCTTTCCACGGCATCGACCATATTAGCGGGCTCTTGGGCGTCCCTGAGCATCGCGTTTAGTGACGCTTCAAGACGTGAGCGCGCCGCCATGCGATCGACAGGCGTATCCTTATACCCGTCAGGCACCCAGATGTTGTTAACCGCTGAAGAGCCGAGCTCCTGACCCATCTTGGCGGCAATCTCGCGCGTGCGACGGCCGTGCTCGATCCAAAAGTCTCGAATACCCTCGTCAGGGTGGCTGAGGGTTAGGTTATCATCCGCCTTCTCGTGAGCGAAGAAGGTAGGATTGAAATCGAGCCCGATCCCCTGATCCTTGGACCAGTCGACCCACGGCGCAAAGTGACGATACTCGATCTCGTCCCGGTCCGGCGTTTCGGCGGTATCCAGATACATGGCGTGCAGATTCAGCCGGTGTGCGCCCGGAATTTGACTATAGGCAAATTTCAGATCGGCACGGAGCTCATCCGGTGTTCGGGCGCGGCCCGGATGATTGCCGGTTGCCTGAATGCCACCGCCTGACGAGCCACTGCGGGTTTCAAAGCCCACCACGTCATCGCCCTGCCAGCAATGCATCGAGATCGGAATCGTAGAGAGATGATCAAGGGCCGCTTCAGTGTTGACACCCCAATCGGCAAAAACCGCTTTCGCGTTGTCGTAAGTCATGATCCGGCCCCCCTTAGCGCGTGAAGGCCTGAACGTTTCCAGCATCGACATTGACGATGTTGCCAGTCGACTTGGCGGATTTGTCGGAAGCAAAGAAATAGGCGGCCTCTGCGATATCTTCCGGCAGGACGGACCGCTTCAGCATGGACCGCTGCCGGTACATTTCCTCAAGGCCGCCTTTGTCGGTGCCGTAAGTTGATGCGCGTTGGTCGAGCCACTCGCCCTCCCAGATGCGCGAACCTCGGAGCACAGCGTCCGGATTGACCACATTCACACGAATGCCGGCCTCTGCCCCCTCAAGCGCGAGGCAACGGGCGAGGTGTAGCTCGGAGGCCTTGGCCGTGCAGTAAGCGGACGCGTTCGGGCTCGCGGCAAGACCGTTCTTTGAGACGATAAAGACAATCGAGCCGCCAATGCCCTGCATACGCATGACCTTGAAAGCCTCGCGACTGACGAGGAAATACCCTGTCGACAAAATGTCCATGTTCTTGTTCCAAAGAGCCAGCGAGGTCTCTTCAACAGACGCCGACGATGCGATACCCGCGTTCGAGACAAGGATGTCGACGCCACCGAATTCCACCGCTGCATCTGCATAGGCCGCAGTGACGGCGTTCTCGTCCGTCACGTCCATTCTCACGCTGCGGACCATGTCAGAGGAGTATTGCGACGCGAGGCTCTCTTCAACAGAGCCAAGTGCTTCGGCGTCAATGTCAGCCAACATTACACAGGCACCCTCGGACAGATACCGCTCGGCAGTTGCGGCACCGATGCCGCCAGCCCCACCAGTAACAAGTGCGATGCGACCTGCGAGCGACTTTGGCGTGGGCATGCGCTGAAGTTTGGCCTCTTCCAACAGCCAGTACTCGATGTCAAAGGCTTCCTGCTCGGGAAGACCGACATACTCGCTGACAGACGACGCTCCGCGCATCACGTTGATGGCATTGATGTAGAACTCGCCCGAAATGCGCGCCGTTGCCTTGTCTTTGGCAAAGGTGATCATGCCAACACCGGGTACGAGATAGACGACCGCATTCGGATCGCGGATCGCCGGGCTGTTGTCGTGTTTGCAGCGTTCGTAATAGGCGGCGTAATCGTCACGATAGGCGGCAACTTGCGTTGGAAGCCCTTCAAGTACGGCATCGACATTGTTCAATACCGGGTCAAAATCGACGACAAGCGGACAGATCTTTGTCCGCAGAAAATGGTCAGGACAGGACGTACCGAGAGCTGCCAGCGGGCGCATGTTTTTGGCGTTGACGAACTCAAGCACAGCTGCGCTGTCTTCAAAATGTCCGACCATGTGCTGCTTGCCAGAGACCATGCCGCGGATTGCGGGCATCAGACGGGCCGCAACGGCGCGGCGATCCTTGGGCGACAGGCTCTCATGAATGGCGCCTCCAAAGACCGGGACATCGCCCGCCTTGGTGTCAAACCAATCCATCGCCTTTTGGATGATTTCGAGCGAAAGCTCGTAGCAGTCCTTTGCATCGTCGGCCCAGGTAAAAAGACCATGCGATTCAAGGACGACACCCTTGGCGTCCGGGTTCTTCTTGCAAAAATCTTCAAGCCACAGCCCAAGCTCAAATCCAGGTCGTTTCCACGGCAGCCAGCCAATCTCGCTTCCGAAGATCTCTTGCGTCAGTTCCTCAGAATTCTTGGATGCAGCAATGGCGATGATGGCGTCGGGATGAAGATGATCGACATGTTTCTGCGGCACATAAGCATGCAGCGGCGTGTCGATTGAGGCCGCACGCGGGTTAAGCTTGAATGTGCAGTGCGGCAGATAGCCTACCATCTCATCTTCATATGCAACGCCGCGGTAAAGCGCCTTCAGCGCAATGAGCTTGTCCATGTAGAGCGTCGCAAAACCGTCCATCTTGATTGAGCCAATGTCTCCGCCCGAACCTTTGACCCAAAGAACCTCGACCTCTTCCCCGGAAAGAGGATCACGCTCCATGGCCTTTGCAGACGTGTTGCCACCACCATAATTGGTGATCCGCTTGTCCGATCCCAGAAGGTTGGAGCGATAGAGAAGCTGCTCTGACTCGCTCATCTTTGCGGCGACGTTGTCGTCCCACAGGTTCTCAAGCAGCTGTTTCTCAACGGTTTTCAACATATGGCCCTCCCGGCTGCGTCCGAATTCTGGAAATGCGTTGCACCCAAAGTGAAGCGTGTTACGCCACTTTGTCAATCACAAACAATCACAAGCAATCATGCTGCACCGCAGAGTGATTGAATATGATTGAAAGTGATTGACAGGTTCTTCGAATCTGCACATCGTGCTCATCCAAGGGAGGCGAAAATTGCACGAAACTGAGCGTCATACGGTTATTTTGTCAGCGGTCCAGGACCGCCCGTTCGCAAGCGTGGTTGACCTTTGCAGGCTGACCGGAGCGTCGGAAGCAACCATTCGCCGCGATATCGCGACACTTCATATGCAAAAGAAGCTTCGACGCGTCAGAGGTGGGGCCGAAGCGATCACGCCTCCGCAGTTCGTGGGCCTCGCAGGTCGGACGTTTGCGGTCAACGAGACCATTCGCATCGGCGAAAAGCAGGCGATCGCGCGTGCAGCAGCCGAACTTTGCGAAGACGGCGACCCGATCATTATCAACGGCGGCACCACCACGTTTCAGATGGTGCACCCGCTGGCCAATCGGCGCATGCAGGTCTTTACCAACTCGTTTCCGATTGCCGAGCATCTCCTCAAGCATTCGAAAAACACGGTCATTGTGCCGGGTGGCGCTATCTATCGTGAACAGAACATCATCCTGTCCCCGTTCGAGAATGACGTCACGCGCAACTTCTATGCACGTCGTATGTTCATAGGGGCCCAAGGCGTCGGCCCGCTCGGGCTGATGGAGGGTGATCCGCTCCTGATTCAAGCCGAAGAAAAGCTGATGGGTCAGGCCGACGAGCTGATTGTTCTCGTCGACAGCGCCAAATTCGACGCCCGCTCCAGCCTCGTGCTTTGCCCGCTGGATCGTATCGACATCGTCATCACCGACGCAGGTATTTCTGATCGGGCAGCCGCCATGCTGGAGGCTGCCGAAATCAAACTGATCGTGGCGGAAAAGAACGCCGCGGCGGAAACTGGTTCGAGCTGATCGGACCATTCTTCATCGCTCGACAGGGAGGATTATCCATGAGCATTAACAGAAGACTATTTGGCGGCACCGCGATTGCAGCAGCCATCATGGCCGGCGGCGCGGCCCATGCGCAAGATGACATGCGCATCGCGTTGGTCGTAAAGGCACTCGGCATCGGCTTCTTTGAGGCCGCAGCAGAAGGCGCAGAAGAAGCGGCAACAGAGCTTGGCAATGTCGAGATCATCTACACCGGCCCAACAGACACAACGGCTGAAGGCCAGATCGAAGTCATCAACTCGCTGATCGCTCAAGGCGTTGACGCGATTGCAATCTCGGCAAACGACCCGGATGCAGTTGCGCCTGCGCTTTCCCGTGCAATGCAGCGTGGCATCACGGTCATCTCCTGGGACTCGGGCGTGAACGAAGATGGTCGTCAGATGCACCTGAACCCATCCTCCACAGAGCTCATCGGCAATACGATCATCAAACTTGCCGCCGATCACATGCCTGACGGTGGTGACGTGGCAATCCTATCTGCTTCTGCCACGGCAACTAACCAGAACGCCTGGATTGCGGCCGCTGAAACCGTCATGCCGAACTACCCGGGCGTCAATCTTGTTGCTACCGTTTACGGTGACGACCTGTCCGACAAGTCCTACCGCGAGGCACAAGGCCTCATGGCATCTTACCCGGACCTCAAGGCCATCATCGCGCCCACAACCGTCGGCATTCTTGCGTCGTGTCAGGCCGTCTCTGACGCAGGCAAGATCGGTGAGATCAACGTCACAGGTCTCGGCCTGCCGTCCGAAATGGCGGGCTGCGTCGAATCCGGTGCCACCGAGAGCTTTGCGATCTGGAACCCGATTGACCTTGGTTACTCGGCCACGATGATCGCTCACGCCTTGGCATCGGGCACGGCCACAGCCGAACCCGGCAGTGCAATTCCAACGGGCCGTATGGGCTCGGTGACACTCGACGACACGAACTCGGCTGCGATGTCGGATCCGTTCACCTACGACGCGTCAAACATCGATCAGTTCAAAGACATCTTCTAATCGCTGAAAAACAATGGCGCAGCGACAACGCTGCGCCATCAACCCTCCGGTATGGCAGCCCAATCCAATGTTGATGGAAACCGATCAGAAGTCTGACCTAGTAGGGACAGAAGGTGTCACACCTGTTCTGTCGCTGAATGCCGTAACCAAGACGTTTCCCGGCGTCACAGCGCTGTCGGAGGTCTCGCTCGAGCTCTTTGCCGGAAACGTAACCGCCCTTGTCGGAGAGAACGGCGCCGGCAAGTCGACGGTCGTCAAAATTCTAACCGGTATTTATCAGCCGGATGGCGGGAGCATCGCTATAGATGGCAAGCCGATCCACTTTCCAACGGCTCAGGACGCAGGGGACGCAGGTGTCACCGCGATTCACCAAGAGACCGTTCTGTTTGACGAGTTGTCGGTCGCAGAGAACATTTTTCTTGGGCATGCTCCACGCGGGCGCTTCGGCCTGATCGACAGTGCCGCGATGGTGGACAAGGCCCGGGAGATCCTCTCCAGTATTGGTGCCAAGATCGACCCTGGGACCAAACTTAAAGACCTTGGGATCGCGAACAAGCATCTTGTGGCAATTGCGCGCGCGCTTTCAATCGATGCGCGGGTTGTCATCATGGACGAGCCGACGGCCGCGCTCAGCCAGAAAGAGATTGAAGAACTTTATGACCTCGTCGAAGAGCTCAAAGGACAGGGCAAAGCGGTCCTGTTCATAAGCCACAAGTTCGATGAAATTTTTCGTATCGCGGACAACTACACGGTCTTCCGGGATGGCGCCCTCGTCGGGAACGGTGCCATTTCGGATGTGTCTGAGGCCGAACTCGTGAAACTCATGGTCGGTCGGGACGTAAGCCAGATCTTCCCCAACCGCGAGCACAACGTCGGGGACGAGGTCCTCAAGATCGATGGCTACGAGCATCCGACCGAATTTGCCGACATCAGTTTTTCCCTGCGTCGCGGCGAAATCCTGGGCTTCTACGGCCTCGTCGGTGCTGGCCGCTCAGAATTTATGCAGTCCCTATTCGGCATCACGCGCCCCTCCAAAGGCCAAGTGGTCATCAATGGGAAAACCGCCGTCATCCGCTCACCTGCCGACGCCGTGGGCAAAGGGATTGTCTACGTCCCCGAGGATCGGGGCAAACAAGGGGCCATCACGGCACTTCCGATTTTTCAGAACGTGACGCTGCCGTCTCTCGGTCGCACGTCCAAGAACGGCTTTTTGAGGTTGGCCGAAGAATTCAAACTCGCACGTGAATACACCGAGCGGCTCGATCTGCGCGCGGCCTCACTGGACACCGACGTGGGCAACCTGTCGGGCGGCAATCAACAGAAAGTCGTCATTGCAAAATGGCTTGCCACACAACCCAAGGTCATCATTCTGGATGAGCCGACCAAGGGCATCGATATCGGCTCGAAAGCCGCTGTGCACGAATTCATGGCGGAGCTTGCGGCTCAAGGGCTCGCAGTGATCATGGTCAGCTCGGAAATCCCAGAAGTCTTGGGTATGTCTGACCGCGTGATCGTCATGCGCGAAGGCCGCATAGCGGCAGAATTGTCTGGCGATGATATGAGCCCCGAGACGCTCGTTCGACACGCAGCCGGAATCTGAGGAAACGAAGCATGACAAAGCAAAATCTCATGTCGCGCGAAGTGCTGCTGATAGGCGCGATCGTTCTTCTTTTAGGGATCATCGCCTCGCGGTTTCCGGCTTTTGTGGCGCCATCGAACCTGGCGAATGTCTTCAACGACACCGCGCCGCTGATCCTGTTGGCCATTGGTCAGATGATCGTGATCCTGACGCGCTGCATCGACCTCAGCGTCGCTGCCAATCTCGCTCTGACCGGCATGGTTGTCGCGATGATCAACGTCGCCATGCCGGGCCTACCCGTCCCGTTCATCATCGTCATCTCTATCGCCTTCGGTGCCCTTTTGGGGATGCTGAACGGCGTCCTCGTCTGGAAACTTGCTATACCCCCAATCGTTGTAACGCTTGGGACAATGACGATCTTTCGCGGTACGATCTTTCTGTTGTCAGACGGCAAATGGATCAACGCCCACGAGTTTAGCGATCCGTTCAAGGCATTCCCCCGAGCCGAGCTTCTTGGTTTGCCCGTGATGAGCTGGATCGCCATAGCCGTCGTTTTGCTCTTCTCGCTCGTGATGACCCGGACGACCCTCGGACGTGCGTTCTATGCCGCTGGCGGCAACCCGCACGCCGCTACCTATGCCGGGATCGACGTCGGTCGCACGCAGTTCTGGGCCTTCACGATCTCAGGAGCCTTGGCAGGCCTTACGGGGTACCTCTGGGTGTCGCGCTTTGCCGTTGCCTTCGTAGATCTTGCGGGCGGGTTCGAACTGAATGTCGTGGCGGCCTGTGTCATTGGCGGCGTGGCGATCATGGGCGGCATCGGTACAGTCCTTGGCGCGATGCTTGGGGCGCTCTTTCTTGGCATTATCAGCAATGCATTGCCCGTCGTTGACATCTCGCCCTTCTGGCAACTGGCGATCTCGGGCGGGGCGATTATCATCGCCGTGGCTCTGAACGCTCAGGCCAATCGCGAGAAAGGGCGGATCATCCTTAAGCGCGCGGAGCATGCGACATGACCGATACAACCCGCTTCATGCCGGACCGCCTGCAATCGCCGCTTGAACGTCGCCTCAAGAGCTGGGAGACGCTGCTCTTGGGCGTGGCCGTTGCGATTTTCATCGTGAACAGCTTCACGTCGCCCTACTTCTTGAACGCATGGAACCTGAGCGACATGACGTTCAACTTCACCGAAAAGGCGATGATCGCCTTTGCGATGGCGCTTTTGATCATCGCAGGTGAGATTGACCTTTCTGTAGCTTCAATCATCGCGCTGGCCTCAACCGCCATGGGGGCGGCCGTTCAGGTTGGGGTCGGCACCCCGGGCCTCGTTCTTATCGGGCTCGCGGTCGGTCTCTTGTGCGGAGCGTTCAACGGTGTGCTCGTCACGCGCATGGGCTTGCCTTCTATCGTGGTGACCATTGGCACGATGAGCCTCTTTCGCGGTATCAGCTACATTATCCTCGGGGATCAGGCGTATCGCGGATATCCTTCTGACTTCTCGTTCTTCGGCCAAGGCTACGTTTTCTGGGTGATCTCGTTCGAACTTGTGCTCTTTGGCATCATCGCCCTGATCTATTTCGTCATGCTCCACAAAACCAACTTCGGACGCGCGGTCTACGCTATTGGCAACAATCCAATCGGTGCCGAGTTCTCGGGCATTCGCGTGGACCGGATAAAGTTCATCCTCTTTCTTCTCACTGGCCTAATGTCCGGTGTCGCGGCCGTCTGCCTGACCTCGCGCCTCGCCTCGACACGCCCGTCGATCGCCGTTGGTTGGGAACTGGAAATCGTCACCATGGTGGTCCTTGGCGGGGTCAGCATTCTGGGTGGTTCCGGCTCGATCCCGGGCGTCGTGATTGCCGCTTTCGTAATGGGACTTGTGACCTTTGGTCTTGGCCTTCTCAATGTACCAGGCATTGTCATGTCCATCGTGATCGGTTTGCTTCTGATCGGGGTCATTGCCCTGCCGCGCCTTTGGGAAAGGTGGAGAGCGTGATGGAAAAGTACGCCTTCAAGATGCAACTCAATCCCGGGGCCAAGGACGAATACAGGAAACGCCATGATGAGATATGGCCCGAGCTTGTGACCCTTCTGAAAGACGCCGGTGTCTCTGACTATTCCATCCACCTCGACGAAGAAACCAACATCCTCTTCGGCGTACTCTGGCGCACGGACGATCATACCATGGCCGACCTTCCGACCCACGCGATCATGAAAAAATGGTGGGCGCATATGGCCGACGTCATGGAAACGCATGCTGATAGTGAGCCTGTCGCCACGCCCCTCACACCTGTCTTTCACATGCCATGACACACGGGCACGTCGCGGTCATAGATATCGGCAAAACGAACGCCAAGCTGGCACTCGTTCGCCTCTTGGACCTGTCTGAGATCGCCGTCGTCACCCGACCGAATACCGTTCTACCGGGGCCGCCCTATCCACATTTTGACGTCGAAGGGCATTGGGAATTCATTCTGGACGGGCTCGGGCAGTTTCAGGTCGAGCATGAGATCCAAGCGATCACGGTCACGACCCATGGCGCTGCGGGTGCGCTGATTGCAGGGGATGGCTCTCTCGCCGCCCCTATCCTCGATTACGAGTTTTCCGGCCTGGAAGCGCGTGCAACCGAATATGACGCGATCCGCCCGCCGTTCTCGGAAACAGGATCGCCACGCTTGTCAATGGGGCTGAACCTTGGTGCACAGCTTCATTGGCAATTCGCGACCGACCCAAGCCTCAAAGATGACATAGCCCATATCGTGACCTATCCACAGTTTTGGGCGCATCGACTGACGGGGGTCCTCGCGACGGACGTAACCTCGTTGGGGTGCCATACGGATCTCTGGAATCCGTTTGTGGGCGGGTTTTCGTCCTTGCCTGAGACTCTTGGGATTGCGGAAAAGATCGCGCCACCGCGAAAGCCCGGCGATGTGTTGGGGGTGATCACCCAAGAGGTCGCTGAGCGTACCGGCCTCTCAAAAGACACACCCGTTCATTGTGGCATTCACGACTCGAATGCCTCGCTCTTGTCGCATCTCGTGTCGCGCGATCCACCGTTTACGGTTGTCTCAACAGGCACTTGGGTGATCGCCATGGCCGTAGGTGGCAATCCTGTAACCCTCGACCCCGACCTCGATACATTGGTAAACGTGAATGCATTCGGCGATGCTGTTACGTCCGCACGTTTCATGGGAGGACGCGAGCACGATTTGGCGCTGGAGGGATCTGGTGTAACTGCCGATGACGCCGACATGCTGGAAGTTCTGAAACAGCGTTGCATGCTTCTTCCCGCTTTGGTGCCCGAGGTTGGTCCATTCGCAGGCGCGCGCGCGCGTTGGCATGGCGAGGAACCTCAAAAAGGGTTGGGACAAAGGGCGGCGGCTGTCGGCTTTTATTTGGCCATGGTAACATTAAGATGCCTTGACCTAATCGGGCATCGAGGTCCAATGATTATCGAAGGACCCTTCGCGCGAAACAGGGCATTCCTCACGATGCTGGATGCGGCCTCGTTTTCTTTCGTCATCCCTATGGATAGCGCAACCGGGACAAGTCAGGGAGCCGCCCTGTTGATCGCGGCGTCCAGGGCACAACAAGGCCAGTCGCCACCATTTCTGGCCGCTGACCAAGAGCTCAAAAACCTTTGCCGAAGCTATGCGTCTGAATGGAACGCTCAGGCCGGAAAAAACTGATCTGCCGGTTGGCAACTTCGGGTTCAAACCGGTCATCTCAGGCTTTCGGTCAGGCTTGTTCATCCGCCTGAGGTCCTCCAATGACAGCTGAGCGGACAAAGCCGACTTTCACTCCGAGATTGCCAATGACTGCTCCGGTGTGATTGCCTCGATGAACGCTTTTAGTTGCTGGGCGGTTAGTACTAGCCGATCCACCTCGACAAGGTCCATTCGATCTTCTTCCGAATGTGTAACTGACTGTGTCATCATGTTTTCGAGTAGCCAGTTCGATGTCACTGCTATTGCAGGGCACCCCACCTGGACAAACATTGAATGATCGCCTTGGGGCCATTGGATGCCTTCACACGCGCCTGGCTTAGAAGACAGCTCGGCCTTCGCGATGTGCTGCATGGATTGCGAAAGCCCAAAATAGGAGAAGGCGGTGTCTCCCTCTTTGTAGCCAATACCGTCGATGTTGATGTTTAGAGCGCAGCTTTCAGCAAGGTTCGGTTTTGCTTTGAGGTAAGCTAATTGGCCGGGAACCGCGTAGTGATCTTCGCCATTCAAAGCCACCAGTTCGATCCCATATGGCCCTTTGTAATCGGCCATGAGCCGCGCAATTAGCAGAAGCATGGTGATCCCGGTGGCGTTATCAAGCGCTCCGGGCACGCCCTTTTTTGCGTCAATGTGTGCGGTAAAGACGATCTTTTTGGGCGCCTTTGGATTGATAAAGCCAATGACGTTTTTTGCCTTTGAAGGTTTGCGGAAGCATGCGGAACACAACCGTATCTTTTTGCCAGCATGTGCTGCCAAAGTGCGTCCGGCGTCGATAGAGACCGAGACAGACGGTATTTCAAAATCGCCATCTTCGATGACAGGTGGCCCATCGCTTGCGCAGATAATCGCAGCCGCCTTAGACGCCTCCATCGCTGCAATAATCGCCTGCTGCGCGGGGTCCTGGTAGAAGGGAAATTTCTTTGGCAGCAAAGGTTCTTGAACAAAATCCCCAATGAGCAAGAGGATCGATCCTGTGGCCTGAACTTCACCAAGCTCCCTTGCGGTTGAAGCAACCACCATCGGGGCTTCAAGGTCGCATCCGTCCGAGTAGGGGTTCGCTAAACATCCAAGGTGTGTTCCGTTGCCGGTCGCGACATATGCTGTACCGTCCTCCCAGTCCAACGCATCAAAGTCGTGCTCCGTGACTTTCCAGCCCAAGTTCCACAGAACATCGTGGAAATACGCGCTTGCGTTTTGATTGCCAGCTGAAGCGACGCTTCGATCCGAAATGGCGACCGTTAGTTTTTGCAGATGCTCTTCAACGTCCGCGCGAAGATTGGTGATGCTAGGATTCGCTTGCTCCATTCGCTTTTCATGTGACCCCACACTCATGATGAAAACCTCCTTCTAGCGTCCTGTTCCGTTACACCCAGCGAAGCGGCGACAGCTGGCCATCCAACACCGCGGCGGCGCAATTCACCGATCTGCCCTCGGAGAAGCTTGGTTTCACCCTCAATCAGCTGTGAAGTGGCAGAGACATGGCTAAGAAGAACTTCATCGCTTGTACCAGCGAGCGCCTCATCTGTCGGGGACACCGTCTCCAAAGCGTCGCGCACTTCGATCGTTCTGACCCCAACACTGATACAATCGTCGCAGATGTTTACTTCTGGCCCAGCCAGTAGGGCCTTGGTTTGGTCGGCCTTCCTTCCACAAAAAGAACAACAGAGCATGATGAATTCCTTTCTCATCACTGGTGTGCTGAAGAGTTTGAAAACACGTTGATCACGATCACGCCGGCGATGATCAAGCCGATGCCGCAATAGCCTGCTATGTCTAAGGATTGCCGAAAGACTAGCGCGCCCGTCAACGCGACAAGAGCTGTGCCAGCGCCTGCCCAAACCGCATATGCGACGCCCAAAGGCAGGACACGCAACGATAGCGACAAAAAGTAAAGAGCCACTATGAATGCAGTCAATGTCAATACAGTTGGCCCCATTCGCGTGAAACCCTCTGAGGACTTAAGAGCAGAGCTTCCAGCGACTTCTGCTAGAATGGCAAGACCGAGAAAGAACCAGTGCATTTGTCACTCCCAATTGCGGATCAATTGAAAGATTGCCTGGGCGATGTCCTCAGAGAGCCTATTGATCGCCTTTGTTGAGGCGGCTGCTTTGCCGAATTGGACCTGCAAAGAGGCGCCATCCATTAGCGCGACCAGAACTGCCGCGAGCCCCTGTCGGTTGTTTGCCTCCAAATCCGGTCTCTGAACCTCGATCAAAGACGCCACTTGTTCGAACACCGCAATATAACCTTGAGACTTAAGATCGGCGAAGCGCTGCTTATGTAACGCAAGGCCTTCAGCGATTGCATAAAACTGCCCCGCTTCACTGGCGTGATGGGTCAGGATTGCGTGAACAAGCTTGAAGGTGGAGGATTGCGGGTCAGTAGAGTCCCACTCCGCATCAACCGCGAGTTCAAGTGATTGGTTGATTTCCCGTGTAATGACGGCTTCGACTAAATCGTCCTTGTTGGGAAAGTAGTACTGTAGGTTCCCAACGGAGATGCCCAGAGAGGACGCAATCTGGCGAAGCGATAGCTCATGGTAACCGTCTGCCAGCAGAACGCGACGAGCCGCAGCCAGAATTTCGGTCCGGCGCTCTTCGCCTTTCGTAACCTGTGACACTGCATTGCTCATACCCTGGCTCGCCATCCAATTTCCAACTAAGAATAGGTCAATGACCCATTTAGGTCAACGACCTATTATGCTTTAAGTTCAGCGAGAGGGCACCACCCTTAGAGCGGTCCTTGATGCGGAGCGCAGCATTGGTCGGAATGGGCTCTGACCGTGCGGCATAAGGCCGTTGGGGCGGATTGCTATAGCTGGATGCCAACACAATGTAGGACGGTACGGACCTTCGGTTGTCAAACGTGAAGGCCCGCAATTGATTTCTGGGTTTTTCAGGAGAGGTGATGGACGTCCTGCAGGCCATAGACAGGGGTTGGAATACTTTCCATCCGCGCTTTGATCTGCAATGACAAAAACTGCGAGTAATGACGTGATTGGTGCAGGTTGCCGCCATGCATCCAAAGGTTTGGCACCTGCGTTGGTTTCCACATGTTGCGTTGCTCGCCCTCCCAAGGACCAGGATCCTTGGTGGTATCAGAACCAAGGCCCCAGCACTTGCCAAGCTTGTCAGCCATGTCCTGACCCATCAGATCGGCGACCCATCCATTCATCGAGTTGTAGCCGGTCGCATAGACCACTAGATCGGCATCAAGGTGCGTGCCATCATCCAGGATCACGCCTGTTTCGTCCAGTGCCGTGACCTGTCCGCGTTTCAGTTTGACCTCGCCGTCGATGATAAGCTGACTTGCGCCCACATCAATGTAGTACCCCGATCCACGTCTAAGATACTTCATGAACAGTCCGCTTTCGTCATCACCCCAATCCAGCCAGAACCCAGCTTTTTCCAGCCCGTCGTAGAAGTCCTTATCCTGCTCTTTCATGGTAGCGTATGCGGGGATCTGGAATTCGTGCAGGATGCGATAAGGTAGCGAAGCAAATATCATATCTGCCTTTTCTGTCGTCACGCCCGCGTTCACGGCCCGTTCGGAGTAAAGATCGCCCAATCCTACCTCCATCAAGGTCTCTGACCGCACAATATGCGTTGATGACCGCTGCACCATGGTGACGTCTGCATCGCTCTCCCAAAGAGCCGCGCAAATGTCATGGGCCGAGTTATTCGATCCCACGACAACAACTTTCTTGCCCTTCCAAGCATCGGGGCCGTCATGTTCCGAGGAATGCTGCTGCACACCCTTGAACGTCTCGATACCCGGGAATTCTGGCATACGCTTCTTGCCCGACATGCCAGTCGCCATAACAAGCTGTGTAGGCTTGAGCACGACCTCTTCACCATCTCGGTCAACGACGATAGTCCACTCGCCTTTTGCTTCGTCAAACGATGCAGATTTGGCAGTGGTGCGGGTCCAATAGTTCAACTCCATCACATTGGTGTACATTTCCAGCCAATCGCCGATCTTGTCCTTTGGAGAAAATACCGGCCAATTTTCAGGGAACTTTATGTAGGGAAGATGGTCATACCAGACAGGATCATGAAGGCAGAGAGACTTGTAGCGGTTCCGCCAGCTGTCACCGGGGCGATCATTCCGTTCAACTATGATAGTCGGAACACCAAGCTGGCGCAGGCGCGCACCCATGGCGATGCCACCTTGCCCACCGCCGATGATGACGCAGTAAGGCTGGGTTTTGTAACCGAGCTCGGCCTCTTCCAGCGCCCGCTCTTCGGCCCAAGTCGCTCGGTGTTTTCCTGCGCCGTGCTTCGCGCCCATTGGCCGGTTGTCGCCAGCCGGTTCTTCATGCCCTTTTAGCTCTGCCATCGTCGTGAGCAGGGTCCAAATCTTGTCGCCCTTAAGGCGCAACAAACCGTAGCCTCGTGCAACCTCTGTTTCAAATTCGATCCAAGCGGTTGTTACACCACCGTCTTCTGCTGGAATCTCGCCTTCGGCAATTTTCCAGCCGCGTGGTTTTGTCGTGGATAGTTGATGGGACAGCATGTCGGCGACCTGATCCTTGCCCTCGACGGTTTTGATGTTCCAGGTAAAACTGACAAGATCTCGCCAATAGCAGTCTTCATCAAACATGTCGCAGACCGCCGCAATATCCTCCTTAGCAAGTGCCGCGCCAAACATGTCCAAGAACGACTGAGTTTGATCAGAAAGTGTAGTGTCGAGCATATCTTCCTCCCATTTCCCTCGCCTAATTGGCTGAGCCTAGCACGCGGCTCGATTCGGTCTACTCTTCCGTAAACCGCAAGTTGCCGTGCCTTCAGGCTGAGTTACGGGGCGACTGTTGGAGAGGGCGACACCAGCTTATGTGAACTTGCGAAACAGCTTAGTTTGGTCAAACATATCTTCCAGCCCTTCAATGCGGGCCTTTGTCTGTGTCCAGTTCAAGGTTTGCACAGATGAAACCATCGTTTCCAATAGCAGCATCATCGTCGTCGCGCTGTCCCAAGCTGATGGCACAACGATCCGGGTACTCATACAGATCGTCGCCATGTGATGCACCGGCGAACGCCATTGGTCTGTCATCAGAACGATCTTGGCTCCGCGTTCATGCGCGAGTTCTGCCAGCTTCAACGTGTTATTCTCATATCTCCGCACGTCAAAGATTACGAAAACGTCCCCTTTCTTCACGTTCAGTAGATAGTGCGGCCATGTATTGGATGTGGATTGTACGTGCGTCACATTGGGTCGGATGACCTGCATGTGCAGGAAAAGGTACTCGGCCAGTGTGTGCGTAATCCGACCGCCCACAATAAAAAGGTGTCGATCCACGTCCGCAATCAGATCACAAGCCTCGTCAAAGGCTGTGGGATCAATCTGGCCGAGTGTGAGGCGGATGTTTTCTATCACGGCCTCAGTAAAGCGATTGAGGATATGGCCTGACGGTGCTGCCTCTGCCCAAGTATCATATTTTGCAATGGGCGTTTTCACCTTTGCCTTCAGTTCCTCGCGCAGGGCAGCCTGAAATTCCGGGTAGCCCTTGTAGCCAAGCTTTTGAACCATACGGGCGACGGTCGGCACGGATACATCCGCATCTTTAGCAAGGGCGGTCAGAGGTCCAAGGCCGGAAGCCGGGTAGTTTTCAAGTACAGACAGCGCCAGCTGCCGCTCTGCCCGTGTCAGGTCGTCCAACATCTTGTGGATGTGATCTGATATCGTTTGTGCAGCCTCTGCCATGGTCGCCTCCATTTTATTCACAAAAATAACAGCGCAATCTGATGTGTGATAAATATTTCACAATTGTGTTGACATGGTCCTGATATGGCAAGCACTTTGTCAGTAGGGGTGGCTATGGTTATACATCAAGCTGATGAAAGCGTTGTCGAGGTTTCGCGCAGCAGTGCACGGTCCGCGATTGTCTTGGTTTGCGAGCACGCCAGTTTCCATATCCCTGAGGACCTGAACGATTTGGGGATCAGTCCCGATGCGATGCGTAGCCATGTGGCCTGGGACCCCGGTGCGATGGCGGTGGCCCGGCGCATTTCGCAAAACCTTGATGCCGTACTTGTCGCTTCAACCGTGTCCCGTCTTGTTTATGATTGCAATCGTCCGCCTGAGGCCTCCGACGCGATACCTACCCGTAGTGAAGCTTATGATGTGCCCGGTAACTTTGGACTGACCGATGACGAAAAACGCGCGCGGGTTTCGCGCTATTACGCGCCGTTTCGCGAAAGACTTGCCTTCGAGATTGCCCGCCGCTCCGATCCTGTCATCGTGACGGTTCACAGCTTCACGCCGAATTACAACGGCGAGAAGCGTGAGGTCGAGATCGGGATATTGCATGATCACGACAGTACGTTAGCGGACGCGATCATGCAGTTCGCCACCGGTTATGATGTCCGCCTCAATGCTCCATACGGCCCGGAAGATGGTGTAACCCACACGTTAAAAGAACACGCGCTCAAACACGGCCACCTGAACGTTATGATCGAGGTGCGGAACGATTTGGTTGCAGATGAACCAACCCAGACTGCGATGGCAAAAACACTGACCAGTTGGATCACGCAGGCACTGGAAAGCTTGGGGGCCGACGCATGCAAGGCGTAATGCGTGGATATATCCGCGGCGTTGATGCCGTGAACTACCGACTGGGTCGGGTGATGATGTACGGGATCTTTGTGTTGATGGGCATCCTGCTTTGGTCGTCGATCAGCAAGACGTTCTTTCTGCCAACGCTCTGGACGCTGGAAATGGCGCAGTTTGTGATGGTTGGATACTACATTCTGGGCGGTCCATATTCCCTGCAATTGGGATCAAATGTGCGGATGGACCTGCTCTATGGCGGCTGGTCGGTGCGGCGCAAAGCGTGGTTTGACGCAGTTACCGTGCTGTTCCTGATCTTCTATCTTTGCGTGCTGATCTACGGCGCCGTCAGTTCGACGGCCTATTCGCTGGGCTATTGGAAAGACGCGCCATTCTCGTTTCTTGCTGGTGTGGTCATTGGCATCGAGGAAGTTGGTACGCTGGAAAGATCGTCGTCCTCATGGCGTCCTTACCTTTGGCCGATCAAAATGGTGATGATCGTCGGCTTTGTTTTGATGCTGCTGCAATGCATCTCGGAACTATTCAAGGACATCCTGCGTCTCAAAGGTGCTGAAATCTGATGCCCTATGAGATGATCGCGACCCTCATGTTTTCAACCATGATGCTGATGCTGCTCACCGGGCAGCGGGTGTTTGGGGCGATTGGGTTTGTCGCTGTTGTTGCGGCGCTGCTGTTGTGGGGCGACAAGGGCGGGTATGACATCGGTTTTGCTGCCGCGATGAAACTGATGAAATGGTATCCGCTTCTGACGCTGCCGATGTTCATTTTCATGGGCTACGTGCTCAGCGAGTCCAAGATCGCCGATGACCTTTACAAGATGTTCCACGTCTGGATGGGCGGCTTGCGTGGCGGCCTTGCCATCGGGACGATTGGACTGATGGTGTTGATTTCCGCGATGAACGGACTGAGCGTGGCGGGTATGGCGATTGGTGCCACAATCGCGCTGCCCGAGTTGCTGAAACGCGGTTACGACAAACGCATGGTGACCGGGGTTATTCAGGCGGGGTCGTCGCTGGGCATTCTCGTGCCGCCTTCTGTGGTGCTCGTGCTTTATGCAATGATCGCGCGACAACCAGTGGGGCAGCTATGGCTGGCCGGTGTTATTCCTGGGTTGATGATGGCGGCGATGTTCATCCTGTATATCGCCATCCGCTGCTGGAAAAATCCTGATCTTGGGCCTGCGTTGGACGTGAAGGAGCGAGACCTGCCCATGGCTGAAAAGCTGCGCCTGCTGCGCGCGGGCCTGCTGCCGTTGGTGATCTTTGCGGTGATGATGGTTCCTTTTGTGAATGGGTGGACATCGCTGGTCGAAAGCTCTGCCATCGGGGCGATCACAGCGTTCATGGCGGCGGTGTTCAAGGGCCGCATGACACGAGAAGTGTTTGAAAACTCGGTCCGCAATACGCTGGGCATCACATGTATGTTCATGTGGATCATCCTTGCAGCACTTGCCTTTGGCGCGGTTTTTGACGGTCTGGGCGCTGTCAAAGCGGTCGAAAGCCTATTCACGGAACGCCTTGGTCTGAACCCATGGGTGATCCTGATCCTGATGCAACTGTCTTTTATCCTGATGGGAACTTTTCTGGATGACACAGCGATGCTGGTCATCGTAGCACCGCTCTATGTGCCGCTTGTTGGCGCGTTGGGATTCGATCTGATCTGGTACGGTATCCTTTACACCATCACCTGCCAGATCGCCTATATGACACCGCCCTTCGGATATAACCTGTTCCTGATGCGGGCGATGGCCCCGCCAGAGATCAGTATCCAAGACATCTACCGATCTATCGGGCCATTTGTACTGGTGATGGTTGGGGCGCTCATCCTTGTGATGGTGTTCCCGCAGCTGGCACTTTGGCTGCCCAATTATGTTTACGGAAATTAAAGCAAAGAACTCCGCCAACGGAGCCTAATCAAACAAGGAGAGTATCATGACCACAAGACGTAATTTTATTCGCAAGGCGGGCCTTGTTGGAGCCGCGACGTTAGCGGCACCTTCGATTGCCCATGCGCAGGAAGCGATTAAATGGCGATTTCAGACCTATGCGGGATCGGCCCTTGGCGAACATGTGACCAAGCCGGTCATCGACTATATCAACACAGCTGCCAACGGGGAGCTGGAGATTGAACTGTTCTATGCCGACCAGATCGTCCCGACGGGTGAGCTTTTTCAGGCCTTGCAGCGCGGTACAATTGACGGCGTGCATTCTGACGACGATTCAATGGCGTCACCCACGCCCTTGCAGCAATTCGGCGGGTACTTCCCATTTGCCACCAAGCACATCCTTGATGTGCCTGTGCTATTCAACCAATACGGCCTGAAGGAAATCTGGGAAGAAGAATACGCCAAGGTTGGTGTCAAATGGTTGTCGGCTGCAGGACAGGATCCCTGCAACTTCAACACCAAAAAAGAGATCACCAGCGTGGCGGATCTTGATGGTTTGCGGCTTTACACCTTCCCGACAGCAGGCCGGTTCCTGACACAGTTCGGTGTTGTTCCGGTAAACATCCCATACGAGGATGCCGAAGTTGCCGTGCAAACAGGTGAATTGGATGGCATGGCGTGGTCCGGTATCACCGAAGATTACACCGTCGGATGGGCTGACGTGACCGACTACTTCCTGACGAACAATATCTCAGGTGCGTGGATCGGGTCCTGGTTCGTGAACGAGGAACGCTGGGCCGATCTGCCAGAGCATCTCAAAGCCATTGTGATGGCCGCAACTGAAGCAGGCCACACGTATCGCAATCAGTGGTATTGGGGTGGTGAAGCGGCACTGCGCGCCAATGGCGACAAACTGCAACTGCGGTCGGTTCCGGCGAACGAATGGGCCGAGGTTGAGAACGCTGCCAAGGCGTTTTGGGAAGAAGTGGCGCAGGAAGGCGAAGTGCACCAGAAGATCGTCAACATCTTCAAAGAGTACAACGCCGTTATCAATCAGGCCGGTGCCCCTTACAATTTCGAGTAAGACACCACAGAAAAGATCAAACCATCCCGCAATACGCGCGGGGTGGTTTCAACGCACATAAGGACACAGATCATGGCTGGCAATCTCACGTTTGAGGCACTCGAAGCTGCTGTCAAAGACGGCTCTATCGATACCGTCCTGACTTGTTTTCCAGACATGCAGGGCCGCTTGATGGGCAAACGCTTTCACGCTGTGAACTTTGTTGAGACGTCTTTCAAGGAAACGCACTGCTGCAATTATCTGCTGGCCACTGACTTGGAGATGGCCACACCTGACGGGTACGCCGCGAGCAGCTGGGAAAAAGGCTATGGCGATTACATCATGGCGCCCGACCTGACCACGATCCGCATCTTACCGTGGCTTGAAGGGACCGCGATGGTCCTGTGCGATATCCTTGATCACCACACACATGCACCCGTGCCCCATAGCCCGCGCCAGATGCTGAAGAGGCAGATCGCCCGCCTGAAGGAGCTGGGCTTTGACGCGATGATGGCGACCGAGCTGGAGTTTTTTTTGTTCGAGGGATCCTTTGACGATATCCGAAAAAACGGCTTCCGCGATCTGACCCCGATCAGTGGGTATAACGAAGATTACCACATCCTGCAGACCACCAAGGAAGAAGGCGTAATGCGCCCGATCCGCAATCATTTGTTTGGGGCGGGTCTGCCAATTGAGAATTCCAAGGGAGAGGCCGAGACCGGCCAGGAAGAGCTGAACATTCGCTATGCCGACGCCCTTGATTGTGCAGACCACCACACGATTGCAAAGAACGCGATCAAGGAAATCGCTTGGCAGCAGGGCCATGCTGCAACGTTTCTGCCGAAATGGGATCATACGAAGGTGGGTAGCTCATCCCACGTGCATCAATCGCTTTGGAAAGATGGTGCGCCTGCATTTTTCGACGATAATGCGGAACTCGGCATGTCTGATCTGATGCGGCATTACATGGCCGGGTTGATCGCTTATGCGCCCGATTACACGTTTTTCTTGGCCCCCTATATCAACAGCTACAAGCGTTTCGCCAAAGGAACCTTTGCCCCGACAAAGACGGTCTGGTCGGTGGACAACCGCACCGCCGGTTTCCGCTTGTGTGGCGATGGCACCAAAGGCATCCGCGCTGAATGCCGGATTGGCGGCTCTGATCTCAACCCCTATCTGGCACAGGCTGCCATGCTGGCCGCCGGGATAAAAGGGATCGAGGATAAGATGGAATTGGCCCCGCCGACCAAAGGCGACGTTTATGAAGACGCAGATGCGCAGGACATTCCGCAAACATTGCGCGCGGCAACTGAGACATTGCGCAACTCGGCCGTGTTGCGCGAGGCGATGGGCGACGATGTGATTGACCACTACGTCCGCTGCGCAGAGTGGGAACAAGAAGAATTCGACCGCGTCGTGACCGATTGGGAAATCGCGCGCGGTTTTGAAAGGGCATGAAGATGATCCGTTGTGTATCTCCCATTGACGGGTCCGTTTATGCAGAACGCCCCACATTGTCTGCCAAGGATGCCAAAGCTGCCGTGGCGCGTGCAAAGATCGCCCAACCCGGCTGGGCGGCGCGGCCGTTGGACGAGCGGATTGCCATGGTGCAGGCCGGTGTTGCTAACGTTGGCGCGATGAATGATGAGATCGTGCCGGAACTTGCGCATCAGATGGGCCGGCCCATTCGGTATGGCGGTGAATTTGGTGGGTTCAACGAGCGTGCCAGCTATATGGCTGACATTGCCAAAGATGCTTTGGCCGATATCGTGATTGAGGATAGCGACGCTTTCCGCCGCGTAATCAAACGCGTCCCACACGGCGTCGTGCTGGTCGTGGCTCCTTGGAACTATCCCTATATGACAGCCATCAACACAGTCGCCCCGGCCCTGATTGCGGGCAATACCGTGATGCTGAAACACGCAAGCCAGACACCTTTGGTGGGCGAGCGGATGGCACAAGCTTTTCATGCCGCAGGCGTGCCGGAAGACGTATTTCAGAATGTGTTTCTGAATCACCAGACGACCTCTGATCTGATTGCCGCAAAGTCCTTTGGCTTTGTGAATTTCACGGGCTCGGTTGGCGGCGGTCAGGCGATAGAGCAAGCTGCGGCAGGCACATTTACCGGCGTTGGGCTGGAGTTGGGAGGCAAGGACGCCGGCTATGTTTGTGATGACGCTGATCTGAACGCAGCTGCGGACACGTTGATTGATGGTGCCATGTTTAACTCTGGCCAATGTTGCTGTGGTATTGAACGGATTTACGTCGCCGAGAAGCACTTTGACGCTTTTGTTGAAAAGGCCGTGGCGATTGTCAGCGGGTATAAGCTGGGCAACCCTTTGGATCCCGAGACAACGCTGGGACCGATGGCGCACAAGCGTTTTGCCGATGAGGTGCGGGCACAAACAGCCGAGGCGATTGCAGACGGGGCCAAAACCCATATCGCGGCGTCGCCGCAGGACGATGGCGGCGCTTACCTGACCCCTCAGATACTCACCAATGTGACCCATGATATGCGGGTGATGCGTGATGAGAGTTTTGGTCCGGTAGTGGGGATCATGCCAGTAAGGGACGATGCAGAGGCGATCCGAATGATGAACGATAGCCACTTTGGCCTGACCGCATCGGTCTGGACCGGCGATGTGGCCCGCGCCGAGGCAATCGCCGATCAGATCGAAACTGGCACGGTCTTTATGAACCGTGCTGACTATCTTGACCCGGGCCTGTGCTGGACCGGCTGCAAAGACACTGGGCGGGGCGGTGGTCTTTCGCTGATTGGTTATCACAATCTGACCCGTCCAAAATCCTATCACTTAAAGAAAGCCTAAGACATGTCGCTGATCGCAAATTGGGCCTACCCAACGGCTATCCGTTTCGGCGCTGGCCGCATCTCTGAGATTGCAGATGCTTGCAGCGCTGCTGGTATCACAAAGCCACTGCTGATCACGGATCGTGGATTGGCGAATATGGACATCACGACAAAGACGCTGGACTTGTTGGAGGCCGCGGGCCTTGGCCGCGCAATCTTTGCGGATGTAGACCCGAACCCGAATGAGAAGAATGCAGGTGCCGGCGTTCAGGCCTTTAAAGATGGTGGTCATGACGGGGTTATCGCTTTTGGCGGCGGTTCTGGTCTTGATTTGGGAAAACTGGTGGCCTTCCTCGCGGGCCAGACCCGGTCTTTATGGGATTTTGAAGATATAGACGATTGGTGGACGCGCGCAGATGCAGATGCCATTGCCCCGATTGTGGCCGTCCCGACAACCGCTGGGACAGGGTCCGAAGTGGGTCGCGCGTCCGTCATCACCAATTCTGAGACAGAAGAAAAGAAGATCATCTTCCACCCGAAGTTTCTGCCGACAATCGTGATTTGCGACCCGGAACTGACGGTCGGGATGCCGAAGGCCATTACGGCCGGCACCGGCCTTGATGCGTTCGCTCACTGCGTAGAGGCGTTCTGTTCGCCGCACTACCACCCGATGTCGCAAGGCATCGCGCTGGAAGGAATGCGTCTGGTGAAGCAGTATCTGCCACGCGCCTTTGCGGATGGGACCGATCTGGAAGCGCGTGCGCAGATGATGTCAGCTGCGGCCATGGGGGCGACAGCGTTTCAAAAAGGGCTGGGTGCGATCCATGCGCTGTCCCATCCGATTGGCGCGATGTACCACACACATCACGGCACAACGAACGCACTCTGTATGCCTGCGGTGTTACAGTTCAATAAACCCGCAATTGAAGACGTCATGGCACATGCGGCCAGCTATCTTGGGATCGCAGGCGGGTTTGACGGTTTTTGTGCATATGTCGATAATCTGAACGCGTCACTGGGTATTCCCCAAACGCTGACCGCACTTGGCGTCACAGACCCAGACATCGACCGCATCGTTGCAGGTGCGTTGAGTGACCCCAGTACGGGCGGCAATCCTGTGGAGATGACCAAAGAAAATACGCGAAAACTACTACTGTCATGCTTGTGAGGCTCTTAAAAAATAGTTCGATCACGCGTTGCGCCGCCGAGCCAACCGATCAGCGCCTTTGGGTTATCATACATGGACACAAGAATGGAGGTCTGACTTACTACCGTTGCAATAACCTAATCTAAAACACCACATTCACTATCCACAGGGGGAAGAGTTTATGAAATTCTCAATGGTTTCATCCATCGCCGTTGTTGTGGCACTCACAACACAAATGGCACATGCGGAGACGCTGCGGCTGCTGACTTGGGGCGGCTATGCACCTGAAGATGTCATCGCAATGTTCGAGGCCGAGACCGGCCATACTGTCGAAGTCACGACATCCAACAACGAGGAAATGATCGCCAAGCTGCGCGCTACCAATGGTGGCGGCTTTGATCTGGCCCAGCCAAGTCAGGACCGGATCGCCAGCGCACAGGAAGAGTTCGGAATCTACAAGCCGATTGATATGTCGAAAGTGAATGCAGATCTGTTCATTCATTCGATGCTTTCGGCGACTGCTGACAACACCACTTATGAAGGCGAGGTTTACGGCCTACCACATGTTTGGGGCACCAGCGGTCTTGTTGTGAACACCGCGGTAGCGGGCAACGTGACCGACTACACTGATCTGTGTGATTCATCTGTCGCCGGTCAAGTGTCGTATCGCCTGAAGCGCCCGACGCTGATTGGATTTGCCTATTCCATGGGCCTCGACCCTTTCGCAGCATATGGCGATACCGAAACCTATCAAAGTATCCTGAATGAGGTCGAAGCCAAGCTGACCGAATGTAAGCCCAACGTCAAAACCTACTGGGACGGCGGCGATGAGATCAAAAACCTGCTGCGCTCTGGCGAGGTTGTGGCGTCCATGGCATGGGATACGGGCGGTTGGCAGTTGAACGCCGATAATCCGGATATCACCTTCGTCGCACCTGAGGCTGGCGCCTTGGGATGGATCGACACATTTGTACTGCCTGCCCGTGGTCGCGCGGATGACGCCGCCTACGACTGGATCAACTTCGTGATGCAGCCAGAGATCGCGGCGATGATCACCAATACGGCTGGTAACTTTACAGCGGCAGTAGATGGCGATGCCGGTGTCAGCGCAGACCTCAAAGCGCGCTATCAGGGCAGCTTTGATCAGGCTGCGATTGATAACATCAAGTGGTATCCGCCGGTGCCTGCTGGTTTGGAAGCACTGGAAGGTGCGACGCTCGACCGGATCAACGCGGCGAACTAAGCGCATCTAAAATCAACATAAAGGGCACCCACTGGTGCCCTTTCTTACCGTGCGAGGGTGCATATTTGTCCGTCCCCCATCCCGACCTAGTGTGCAGTGATCTGACGAAAGACTTCGATGCGTTTCGCGCCGTAGATCACGTCAGCTTTGAGGTTCCGCAAGGATCATTCTTTTCCATTCTCGGCCCGTCTGGCTGCGGCAAGACCACCTTGTTGCGTATGATTGCAGGGTTCCAGTCGCCCACAAGCGGTGATCTCCGGATCAAGGGCAAATCAATGATCGGGGTGCCGCCAAACAAGCGACCCGTATCGATGGTGTTTCAGCATCTGGCTTTGTTTCCGACGATGAACATCGGCGACAACGTGGGCTTTGGTCTACGCCAACGCGGTGTGGCCAGGTCAGAAATCAAGAAACGGGTCGAGGAGGTGCTTGAGCGTGTCGGCCTGCCAGGTGTGTCGCAACGACGGATAGACCAGATTTCTGGCGGGCAAAAGCAGCGTATCGCGATTGCGCGCTGCATGGTACTCGAACCGGATGTACTTTTGCTGGACGAACCGCTGGGTGCACTTGATCTAAAGCTGCGAGAACATATGAAGGTCGAACTTAAGTCGCTACAGGCCGCTTTCAACACAACTTTCGTTTACATCACCCACGACCAATCAGAGGCTTTGGTGATGAGCGACAACATCGCAGTGATGAACCATGGCCAGTTCGAGCAGATCGGTACCCCGCATGATGTCTATCACGCGCCAAGCACTGCGTTTGTCGCGGGCTTCGTCGGCGACGCAAATAAGATCGATGCAAGTGTCACGGCAGTGAATGGTGCTGTGCTGACGCTCCAATCGAATGGCGGGTCAGAGATGAAAATCGATGCGCCGTCCAGTGGTCTGAGCGTCGGGCAGCGCGCACAGGTTTTCTTGAGGCCTGAGGTCATCGAACTTGCGACCGCGGACGACGGCGTAAATGTGTCTGGCGGCGTGGTGGAGTCTGTGTTGTTCAATGGGGCAAATTCCAGCGTCACCATAATGGACCAATCCGGTAGCATATTGACGGTCGCCTTACCTCAAACAGGTAACTTCGCGAACCTGCAGAAAGGCGACAGCGTTTTCACGCGCTGGGACCCCAAGCAGGCGCGGTGCTATCCTGCGTCGGGGATTTGAGCGATGACTTCTGACACCTCTCGCCTTGGTTTCTACCTTCTGCTTGCGCCGATCCTATTGTGGCTTGTCGTTCTGATCATCCTTCCGCATATCGGGCTGTTCATCGTGTCGATAAGCGAAAAGATCGGGCCACGCGAGTACGAGACAGGCTTTGGCAACTATGCGGCCTTCTTTACCGAACCGCTATACTGGCGGACCTTTGCCCGCACCGCGATCATGTCGATCTTTGCTACTGCATTAACACTGATCCTGGGGTTTCCCATTGCCTATTACATTGCCAAGCTGACACGCGGCAGGACCAAAACCACGCTTTTCCTGATGTGCATGATACCGTTTTGGGTATCTGAACTGGTGCGCACGTTCGGTTGGATGATCTTGCTGCGCGAAACCGGGGTGATTTCGAACGCCCTACAATATCTGGGCTTCGTCGATGGCCCGGTTGAGATGTTGTACAATGATGCGGCAATCATGGTGGGTCTCGTCTACACCTCGATCCTGTTCATGGTCGTACCATTGGTCACAACGCTGGACAGTCTTGACGATAGCCTGATCGAAGCCGGCTACGACTTGGGTGGGACCAGCACGTCGATCATGCGTGAAATTGTGATACCCCACGCAATGCCCGGTATCGTGTCGGGATGCATCGTGGTCTTCATGCTGTCACTTGGGAATTACCTGACGCCGATCCTGCTGGGCGGAAAAGACAGCCTGTGGTTCACGGGCATGATCTACACCCAGTTCATAACCCGTTTTAACTGGGAGCTGGGATCGGCGTTTGGGTTCTTACTGTTGGCGCTGTCGTCCCTTGTGGTTTTTGCAGGCCTGAGGCTGTCGCGACAATCACTGACTGAAACGATGGGGCGCACATGATTCCCACGGTCCCTCAGCCCGCCTTTACCAAGTGGTGTTACCGTGCGTATGTCACGGCGTTCTTTATCTACTTGGCACTGCCGCTGACGGTTGTTTGTGTCTTTGCCTTTAACAACAGCGTCTTCCCGTCCCTGCCGTGGGAAGGTTTCACGCTTGCTTGGTTCTTTGGCACAGAGGCGCCCTTTATAGGGGTGTTCCACGAACGCGCGATCATCCGGTCCATCGGCACATCAGCTTTCGTGGCGATGTGGGTGTCCGGTCTGGCCGTGGCGGTCGGCACCTGCAACGCGTTTCTGTTTGTCCGGCATAGTTTCCGTGGCAAAGGGCTACTTTACATGCTGATGCTGCTGCCACTGATCATTCCGGGGGTGATCCTTGGGATTTCGATTTTGGTGTTTTCCAGTTCGGTTGCCAACACGTTGGAGGACGCCACTGGCATGTGGTTCGATGGCCTGCGGCCCGGCCTGATCCTTGTGATACTTGGTCAGTTTTCGTTCATCACGACCTTTGCCACGCTGGTCATCTCGGCGCGGCTGCAAAAGTTCGACCCTAGTCTGGAGGAAGCCGCCCTGAACCTTGGCGCCAGCAAATGGGGCGCGATACGGCAAATCACACTGCCATTTCTGCTGCCAGCCATCTTGGCCTCGGCGGTGGTATCAATGCTGATGAGTTTCGAGAATTTCAACACCACACTCATGCTGGTGGGATCCGACTCGCCACTGACGATCACAATGTTCGACAAGCTCAAGCAAGGGTCGACACCAGTTCTGAACGCGGTGTCGTTGCTCTTGATCATCGTTTCAGCCACGCTTGGCATAGTGTCGTTGCTGTTCCAGAGTAAGAAGCGCTAGCGAAGAGGGCGAAATGCGATTGCGCTATTGAGGCAGAGACGTGAATAGCACCTATCCTCTGCAAATCATGCCGTTCCCTCGGCGCAGCTCGATTACCTATTCGTATCCAAGCATCGCTGCGCAAGAAAAGGCTTTAAGGTAAATAGGCTTGAAGGCGGGTCGTGATTTACGCGCTGGAACTGAAGGTCCGCGTCTGCTTGGGCATTACTTGCTTCATTCGGCTAGAGGAAGGCCTTGCTTGGCGCGCTCAAGGTTGTCTTCAAAGAAGCGATCACGAATGATGCGTACCGCATCGTTATTTGTTGGGCGCTCGGTTCGCGTATAGTCCCCAATCACCTCCGTCATTCTACTGCGTTCTTCGAGATTGAAGCGTTGTGTGCGATTGCCCGATTTGTGGCTTTCCGACATGAGTGCATCGATCTGCAAACCACCGCTCTCATAGTCTTTCAACCATTGCCGGAGTTGTCGCACGCACGGGAGTTTCTTGTTTGGCAAACTATCTCCTGCACGTGCAGTTGCTTCATACTACGTGACACCAAAGCCGACAGTGTTAGCTGTGATACGCACAGTCACTACAACGGTGGAGTCCGGTTAACGACTGCGAAGGCGTTTTGTGTGGGGTGGCAAATGTTCCTTTCAATCGGTCACGAAAGAGAACCTGCGACGATACCAAACTCTATGCAAATCGCTGTTCAAGACTGCTTTGCCAAGATTAAGATGCCGTTCCGGATATGCAATCAAAACGTCATCAAGAACAAACCTAAATCACGCCTTTCTCTAGCATAAAACATGGTTGGTAGCAGATAGAACCAGCGGCGGTTCGCGATCTGTTGCTTCTGACACTGAAATTTCGATAAGTCGGCACATCGCATCCAATGGCAGGCCGTTTTTGGCTAGTCTGAAGGGGTGCTCGAGTTCATTTGTGACCGCTTGCAGGCCAAAGAAAACATAGGCAACGACCGCAACAAAAATCGGCACCAGCGGACCGGCGGCTTCGAGAAGTGCAAATGGTAACAAGAGGCAATACAGATACGTGGTGCGCCGGATCAGTAAGGAATAGACAAACGGCAGCGGGGTCGTTGCAATGCGCTCACAACCGGCCTGATGCAGGCCCAAAGATGTGATGGTCTTGCCAATCGACAGCGGGCCAAAATCATTGATTGCACCCCGCCTTTGAAGATGTCTGATCTGTTCCGATACGACACGCAACGCCTCATCGGCGCTGCTGCTTTTTCTTGCCAAGGTGGTCGCGGTGTCATTGCCTATCCACGCGGCGACCTCTGCGCTGGCATCAACACCACGAAGCATCCCACGGTGAAAGTGCGTAAAGGCCACGACACCGTTCAGAATGTGTTTCCGGTCTTCAATGTCAGGGATGAAAATCTCGCAGATTTTGGCCAAATTACGCGCGTCGGCAATGATACCCCCCCAGAGTTTGCGGCCTTCCCACCAGCGATCGTAGGCAGCATTATTGCGAAACCCCAGGAACAATGACAGCGCTATCCCGAATACACTCATTGCTGCGAACGACACATGTGGGATGGAAACCAAACTGTAATCCAGAGCCATGACAACAATAGAAAAAACCGTGAAACCAGCAATTTTCGAAAAGATCTGTGGCACAATGGAACCCTGCATTTCTACGAAAAGGGTCAATCCAGAGGGCTGTTCTTTTACAATCATTGCGGTGTCACCTTTTTCGGTGTGCCAATGAAAAAACCGGGAGGGCGTGATTATCATGCGAACAACAGACCTGAGCGGCATGGCGCCGCTCCGGTCTGGGTCTGATTAAGCGGCAGCGGCCTCTGGTAGTGCGACCACAGCGATCATTTCAACGCGCATGCCGGGACGCGCGAGGGACGTGCCGCCGGTCGCGCGCGCTGGCGGGGCGTCCTTGCTGACCCATTCGTCCCAGATCGCATTCATGCCTTGAAAGTCGGTCATATCGGCCAGCCAGACTTGAATCGAGGCGATGTCGGATTTGGTCGCGTCCAACTCAGCGACGACCTTGTCCAGCTTTGCCAGAACCTGTCGGGTCTGCGTTTCGATGTCTGCTGTCAAATCATCCGGCACTTGGCCTGCGAGAAATGCTATGTTTCCGATGGTGACAGCTTGACTCATTCGAGGGCCAGGGCTGAGGCGGGAGAGTGTCATGACGTTTCCTTTGTTAATCATTGTCACTTAGGGTTGATCCGGCGCTTGCGCGTGATGCCTCCGTGGCAGGCACGGTTGTCCGCTTGGCGAAAGTGTTGAGGGCTGCAATGGTCGCCGCAGTAGTTTGAGCGTTGGGCGTGGATCCGGCAAACGGCTTATGTGACTCTGCGGCTTTGGCGGATAACGTCAGCGAAAGCTGCGGCACGCCCACGGACGCCAAGGCGGTTTCGCGCCATGTTTCATCTATATCGATGCAGATCGCGCCCCCATCCCATGCCAGTTTGAAGGCCAGAGCGTTGCTCTGCGCCAGTTCTGCCAGAAAGGGCACCAATAGAATGGGCGCGCTGACCGGACCGAGGGCAATCGTAGTGCCAGTCTTTGGCCCTTCGGGCAGGGCGGCATAGTCGCACATCGTGGCACCCAGAATGATTGGGCAGGCAGGTTGACCATTTGCATTATGCCAGCCATCGGGGGTTACAGTGGGGCACAGGTCCGCCCAATCGCGCCCATCCACGCGTTCCAGATGGGCGCGCAAATGTGACGGTCCATCAATGCCATGCGACACCAGCCAAGCCGCGGCAAAGCCAGCCTCTTCAGCCATACCCCAACTCATGCCAGCGCCGCGCGCGGCTTTCATGCACAAGGATGCGGCCTCATTACACGACAGCGATGCGGGCTGTGTGTCGCTAAAGAACGGGGTGGAATCGCCACGAGTCTGGTCCTGAGATTCAATGCTCACGTGGCACCTCCCGCTTTGATGTCATCGGGGAAGGGCGCGCCTGCAAACAGGTTGATGCGCACCCAGCGATCCGATCGTGGGTCGAACTGGCTCGCGCCGAAAAAGGCGAGTTTGCAACGCAGAAGATCAATTGGCAGCATGTCAGCGGCGATTAGGTTGTCTTGCACTTCGGCGTAGGGGTGGTGCTTTTTGATCTGGACGCGCCGCACCGCAAAGCGGTGCTCAGGGTGTGCCAACATCAGCGCTGCGACGGATTGGGTACCGTCAAAACTTCGCGCCGTTGCATGAAGCTCTGAAATCAGGCGCGCGATGCAAAGCGGCTGTTCCAATGTCGCGCCGTCCTCGGTCGCGCGCTCACCCAAACGAGGCTCAAGCTTTTCTTCTGAGACATACCAGAACCGTGCGACATTTTCGGGCGTGGTGAAATCGATCGCAAGCGCCCACGCGTAATCGGTTTCCAGAATGCGGCGCAACTCGACCACGGGCATCGCGCCGTTAATCCTGAAACTGGCCGCTTCATCAGCTCCCATGTGGTCGGCCAGATCGTCCACAAGCGCGCCGTGAGGCTCCAGCACAAGCGACAAAAGCGCCTCCTGTCCCTCAAACGTCAGGGTTTGGGTGCCCCAGATCCAAAGAGCATCCCAGGGATGTGCGGCGTTCCAGTCCCACGTGTTTAGTGTCGCGGAAAGCAAGGCCAGATCACGGCGCAGGTCATGCAGCTTGCGGACCTGAACGGGATGTTCGGAGTGCCAGACCTCGGCGTTGGTCACTGCTGCAGCCAGCGCGGCGTTCAGGTCGGAAATCGCCAAAGGCTGCGCCGTGGGCTGCGCACGAACACGGGCCAGTGCCTCTTCACGGGCCATCATCCAGTTGTTGAGCAAAACAGGATGGCGCACGATAAACGGAGCCATCCCAAGGCCGGTGGAATTGCCGACGCCGAGGCTGCGGCGGATGTCGCGATCCAGCTTCACCGCCGTGTCACCCCCTTTGGCGGCTGCGATATGTTCGACGATATCGACGGTAAAGGCGCGGATCAGCCATACCGTCAGCATTTCGACCTGAAAGGGTGCCGCGAGTTCGGGGCGTTCTGCGATGTCAGCGCGATCAGACGCGCCAAACTTGCCCGAGCCATAGACGGCTGTGGTGCGCATCAGGTATCCTACGGCGGCTATTTCCGCCACGTCAGGCTGGCGGCCTTGCGATAGGGCGGTGACCACATGTTCGAATAAGCGCACCGAGCGATTGGCACGGGCGAGTGTCAATTCCGATGGGCTGATGCGCCCGGCTTCCTGAACAGGAACATTTTCCGCCAGTCGCGCAATGTCCTCATCCGTTGGATCACCATCGAACAAGGTAAATGTCGCGTCCCACGCGGTCGCAATCACACGGTCGGATCGCATTTCTGGCGGCAGGTCGTGGGCAAAGGCCACGAGGCTATATGTGCGCTCAGCGCTTTTGACCCGGTAGACGCCGTGGCCGACGCCGGTCGCGTCAACGTTCCACAAGGGGCGGTCAATTTGCCATTCGGACGACGCGAGCCGCCGCAATAGGACGCGCAGAAATGACAGACGTGTCGGGTGGCTACTGCCCATGCGGGCAAGGTGCATGACCTCGGATGCCGGACGCATGTAGCGGGCCGTTTCGAGAGCCAGGCTTGAGGTGTTCACGGACATGGCGGATCCTCCCGAACCAGCACATTTTTGGTTTGAGTGGCGCACCGATGGCGCGCCACGCTATTGGTTTATGCAAGCTCAGCTTTGGGTTCGCGGCCCAGCATCAGTGTGATCCGCAAAGCATCCCAAAGCGACGGCAGCAGGATCAGCGATACCGGCACCGCCGTCACCACGATGAAGCTTTGCAATTTGCCGATGCCCCCGGACCCTGTAGAGATCAGGATCAAGGCCATCACACCCATTGCCAAGCCCCAGAAGGCGCGCATGGCGACTGACGGTTCACCTGACGTCATGGTGGTTGAGATCACGTAGCTCATCGAGTCGCTTGTCGTGGCGACAAAGCACATTGTCAGAACCAGAAACAGCACTGACAGGATCATGCCCATGGGCATGGCTTGTGTGATCGCCAACAGACCAGCTGGCAGGTTGAAGCCCTCAAATGGGCCCGACACGATGCCCGGCTCTGCGATCTCAAAGAAGATGCCGGAGCCGCCGATGATCGTGAACCAGAAGTTAGTGATCAGCGGTGCCATAATGGATAGGGTCAGGATGATCTGGCGGATTGAACGCCCCCGGCTGATGCGTGCGATAAACACAGCCATCAAAGGACCGTAGCCCATGAACCAGCCCCAGAAGAAGACCGTCCACCATCCAAGCCAGCCCGCATCCCCGAACAGGCCCGCGTCGCCGCGATACATGGCCATGTCAAAGAAATGAGTGGCGTACACTTTCATGCCGCCAAAGAATCCTGCGAAGATATCCATTGTCGGGCCCGCGATCAGCATGAAGGCCAGCAAAGCAGCAGCCAGGATCACATTAATCTGCGATAGGATCTTGATGCCCTTGGCCAGTCCAGTGATGGCGGAGACTGTGTAGACGCCGACAAGTGCCAGAATGGCGATGGCTTGGGTGGTGAAGTTGTCAGGGATACCTGTCAACTCATTCAGGCCATAGGACATCTGCAGGCCGAGAAAGCCGATGGGACCAACAGTTCCCGCAACAACGGCGATGACGCAGGACGCATCCGCGATCAGACCAATCGGACCATTCAGGGCACGATCGCCGAACACCGGATACAGCAGCGTGCGCGGTGCAAGCGGCAAGCCTTTGTCATAATGGTAGTGCATCAGCATCACTGTGGTCAGTGACCCAAGAATAGCCCAAGCCAGAAAGCCCCAGTGCAAAAAGCTTTGCGCGAGGGCGGCGTGCGCCTGCGCCTGAACGTCACCGCTCAGATCGCCAAAAACAGGTGGGGGGGACAGGAAGTGCGCAATTGGTTCGCCCGCCGCCCAAAACACGCCACCGCCCGCGAGCAGGGTACACATGATCATGGATGCCCAGCTGAAGGTGTTGAACTCGGGCAAGGACAACCCGCCCATAAGGGTCCTGGAGCCGGGCAGAACACATAGAACCAGCCCGATCAGGAACGTAGCCAGCAGCAGGATCTGCCAATAGAGCCCAAAATACTTTGCCGAAAACGCAAAGCTGCTGTCCACAAGTGCGGAAAGGCCCTCGATGCTGAAAAAGGCATAAGCGCAAAACAGGGCGATGAAGCCACCTGTAATCGCAAAAAGCGCTTTGTCGGTCCCCCCTGTAAATAGGCCGGTCGTTTTGTCCGTATCACTCATCTTTGTTCCTCCCAGAAGCGATGATGCGCCACCTATTCGGCAGCGTTTTGGATATGCTTGGGGGCGGTTTGCGCCCCAAAGCTTTTGTCGAAGAAGGCGTGCCAGTTGTCGCCCATCAATCCATCAGTCGTGGCCACGTCCAGACCCGCCGCCATAAGTCCGACGCGGATGCCCTCAAGATCGCGGTTGTCGTGGAACCAATCGGGCATCGCGGGGAAGCCTGCGTTGTCGGCGCTGCCCTCGCCATAGTCGATGGCCTTGGTCCAGCGGCCCACGCGCATCCATTCGACGATGCTGTCGGGCTGATCCTGACACAGGTCAGTGCCGATACCGACGTTTTGCGGCCCTACCAGATCAACCGCCAACGCCGCCATTTCACACCACGATTGCAGCGTGCAGTTGCCGCAGTCCTTAAGGTGGTGGGGATAGGCCGACAGACCCAGAAAGCCGCCGCTTGCACCAAGGGCGCGCAGCAGATCATCGGATTTATTGCGCAAGGCCTTATGCCAGCTTGCGGGGTTCGCATGGCTGATTGTGATCGGGCGCGTGGAGTGTTCGATCGCCTCAAAGGTCGATCGCTCGCCGGAATGGCTCATGTCCACCACAAGGCCGACGCGGTTCATCTCTGCGACCACCTGACGGCCCATGCGGGTCAGGCCTGTGTCCTCGTCTTCATAGCAACCCGACGCCAGAAGCGACTGGTTGTTGTAGCTCAGCTGCATGAAGCGCAGACCTAGCGTGTGCATGACCTCGACAAGCCCGATATCATCTTCGATGCAGGACGGGTTTTGCGAGCCAAAGAAGACCGCGGTGCGGCCTGTTTCGCGGGCGCGCCGCACATCGTCAGCCGTGCGGCCCTGAAAGACCAGATCAGAGTGTTGTTCGAACCAGCGGTTCCACTGCTCGATGACCAGTACGGTTTCACGAAAGGTTTCATGATAGGTGATGGTGACGTGGACAGCGTCCACGCCCCCTGCCCGCATCTGCCGAAATATCTTTTCCGACCAATTGGCGTATTGCAGACCATCAATCAGATAGGTCATTCGGGTGTGCCTGCCGATACATATGCGGTTTTAACAGTCGTGTAGAATTCCGCCGCATAAGACCCTTGCTCACGTGGGCCAAAACTGGAGGCACCACGCCCACCAAAGGGCACGTGATAATCCGTGCCAGCAGTGGGCAGGTTCACCATCACACAGCCTGCACGCATGTTGGCGCGAAAGTGGCTGGCGCGCGCAAGCGAAGTTGTCATGATCCCGGCGGTCAGGCCGAATTGAGTCTCATTGGCGCGAGCGAGGGCCTCATCGTAGCTGTCCACGCACTGCACGGCCGTGATGGGTGCGAACATCTCTTCGCGGTTGATGCGCATCTCGTTGGACGTGCCAACAAAGACTGCGGGGGCCATGTAGAAGCCATTGGTGGCCATTTCCAACCGGGCGCCGCCACAAAGAAGCTCCGCGTCTTCATCTTTGCCGATACCGATGTATTCGAGGTTCTGGTTCAACTGGCTTTCGCTGACCACGGGGCCAAGCTGCGTCCCTTCTTGGAGGGCGTGTCCAACCTTCATGGCGCACGCCGCGGCGACCAGTTTCTCGACGAAGGCATCATGAATGGCGCTGTGCACGATCAGGCGGCTGGCGGCGGTGCATTTCTGACCCGTGCCGCCGAACGCGGAGCCTGCAGCATGGGCCACGGCCAGATCCAGATCGCAATCGTCCATGACGATCAGCGGGTTCTTGGAGCCCATTTCCATCTGCACCTTGGTCATGTTCTGCACAGCGGCAGCAGCGATGCCACGACCCACGGGAACGGAGCCGGTAAAACTGATCGCGTCCACTTGCGCGCTTTCGACAAGGCGCTGCCCCACTTCGCGGCCCGGACCGGCGACGAGGTTGAACAGACCTTTGGGTATGTCCTGACGTGCAATGATCTCGGTCAAGGCAATGGCGCTGGCAGGGGTGACATTTGCGGGCTTCCAGACGACCGCGTTGCCAAAGGCCAGCGCCGGGGCAATTTTCCAAGCAGGGGTAGCCACAGGGAAGTTCCAAGGGCTGATGATCGCCACGACGCCGACGGGTTCGCGGCGCACGTCGATCTCGATGCCAGGGCGCACGCTTTCGGCCAGATCGCCATGTTGGCGCAGGGTTTCTCCGGCAAAATAGGTGAAGAACTGGCCGGCGCGGTAAACTTCGCCCTTTCCTTCGGCCAACGGTTTACCCTCTTCACGCGACAGCATACGCCCGATCTCTTCGGCGCGCGCCATCAATTCAGTGCCAATCGCCATCAGCACATCATGACGCTTTTGAATACCTGCGGCCCACCATACCGGCTGCGCGCGACGCGCAGCGGCAAGGGCCGTATCCAGCTGGCTCGCATCTGCCTGTGCATACATGCCGATCAAATCCGACGTGTCAGACGGGTTCCGATTTTCGATTTGCGTGGTGCCATCAATCCATGCGCCATCCACATAAAGCTTCGTAAGATCGGTCATGGCAGTCTCCTATTTGTTTGAAGGGGATCTAGACCATTGCGACGATTTCAGTCAGTCTCAAACTTCTGAAGATTTATTCAGGAGTTCTGAATGTCAATTAAGCTCGAAATGCTCAGAGCATTCTCAGTCACAGCCGCACAGGGCACGCTTGCGGGGGCTGCTGCCGCTTTGGGTCGGACACCTTCTGCGGTGTCCATGATGTTGGCGCAATTTGAAAAAGAAGTTGGTGGTGCCCTATTTGAGACAGATAGAAAGAGCCGCCTCACTCCACTGGGTCAGCTTGTTCTGGAAGAAAGTCACCGGGCCACCGATGCTTTTGACAAGAGCACCGATGCAATCCGCCGACACGTGATGTCGACGGCAGGCATCGTTCGGATCGCGGCAGTGCCATCCGCAACAGTGGCTTTGCTGCCGGATGTAATCGAGGCATTTCGCGCAACCCACCCGGATGTGCGCATTGAAATCAGCGATGTTGACAGTGCAACTGTCCGCGCCCGTGTTCAACGCGATGAGGCCGACATTGGAATCGTTTCAGCGCGGCCTGACGCCCCGTTGGAGGGTGAACGCATTCGGTCTGACGATCTGGGCATCGTTTGTGCCGAAAACGGCCCCATCCATATGGCGCATCTCGACACCCAAGGCGCATCCGATTGGGGGCTGCTCAGCCTTGAACCCTTGATCGCAAACCCGCTTTGCGAGCTTGTTGATCATCCGATTATCAATGAGCTGCGTTTCTCCAGCACCCTGGAGGCGCGCAATACGACAGCCATCCTATCGTTTGTGCGGCGCGGATTAGGAGCCAGCATTTTGCCGTTTGACGCAGTGCGCAATCAGCCCGATAGGGTAGAGTTCTTTGTTCCGGCCCATTCGGAAAGCCAGCGAGAGCTGCGGAAAATTAAATATGAAAAGGAAATGCTGCGTGGGCCCATCATAGCGTTCTGGAAACTCTTGGACCGTTAAAATGAGATGGAACAGAACGAGCCTTTGGCAGTTCAAGTCTTCAGATGTGTTGCCAACCTTGTACACTCGATTGCGGGAACAACTTGCCGCTGGGCATCCCGGAGCACTTCGAAAGCACTGATGGCAATGCGATCATCAAGGACTCCCAGTTTCGTTGCCTCTGTTGCGATTTTAGTGGCTTCGCTTCGGGCGAAATGGAACCTACGGCGGCCTTCAAAGCGAATACCGGGGCAAACCTCGTCTCGAAATCATCTTGGGTTATTAGCTGCTCCTCCAAAGATCGGTGTTGGATACTGGCTTATATGTTTACCAAATTTCCCTGTTTTTTGATCCTGAAGCAGCCACAGTCGAAACGCCAACAATGGAAACGGCCAAGCAAACAATTCCCTTGATTCATAGTATACTTCATAGACGAAATCGTGCAGACTCGAGAAGCTAGTTGCTTGGAAGAGCTCGGATAAGTTGCTCAGTTCATTTGCATTTGTGGTACGCAAACGCAGAACCGGGCTTGGTCTAACGCAAGAGGAACTGGCACATCGGGCTGGTGTTTCGATGCGTTACATCTCTCTTCTAGAGACCCAAAAGCACCAACCGACGCTTGATACGATAGTGGGGCTCAGCGAAGGCCTCGAGACCACGATGACCGCGCTTGTCTCCGAGATCGAAAATCTGCTTCGCGAAGACTAGTCCATTGAATCAAAAAAATTTTATTGCATCATCTCAACCAATGAGGCTTGAAGCAGAAGCCGTTTAGTGACCCAAATTGTCATGTCCGGTGACGCGTTTCATCAACAATCATTACCCTTGCGCCTAACCGCATTTTGAATAACCGCAAGAGCCGCAGGTCATGCATCCCTCAATCATCCGCAGCTCATAGGATCCGCAAGACGAACATGCTTTCCCACGCGATCCACCGTTGATTGCAACAACATCGGCCTGCGGGTCGGCCTTCAGGCCCATTCCTTCACCTGCCAAGAAACCAGTTGAAATCATGTGTTTCTCGATTACGCCGCCAATGGCGGCAAGGATGGAGGGAACGTATTTGCCTTGCATCCATGCGCCACCACGCGGATCAAAGACGGCCTTCAGTTCCTCTACAACGAAAGACACGTCGCCGCCGCGCCGGAAAACAGCAGAGATCATCCGGGTCAGTGCCACAGTCCAGGCAAAATGCTCCATATTTTTGGAGTTGATGAAAACCTCGAACGGGCGTCGGTGCCCAGCGATGACAAGATCGTTGATCGTGATATAAATCGCATGCTCACTATCGGGCCATTTCAGCTTATATGTCGCCCCGTCCAGTTCCTGCGGTCTGTCCAGCGGCTCGGACATGTAAATCACCTCCGAACCATCCTCCTCTTCCAGGACCTGTTCGGGGACCTCTGATGGCGATGCTTCCTCATTGACCGAGAGCACAGACCCCGTCACGTCATTGGGGCGGTATGTCGTACACCCTTTGCAGCCCTGATCCCATGCCGCCATATAAACCTCTTTGAAATCGTCAAAGCCAATATCTTCGGGGCAGTTAATGGTTTTGGAAATCGAACTGTCGACCCACTTTTGCGCAGCCGCCTGCATCCGCACGTGATCCATCGGAGCAAGGGTCTGCGCGTTGACGAAGTAATCAGGCAGTTCAGCGTCGCCCTTCAGATCGCGCCACATCTGGACAGCATAGTCCACCACCTCTTCCTCGGTTCGGCTACCGTCCTTCTGCAATACTTTACGGGTATAGGCGTATGCGAAGACCGGCTCGATCCCAGATGATACATTGCCCGCATAAAGGCTAATCGTCCCGGTTGGTGCAATCGATGTCAAAAGCGCATTTCGTATGCCATTTTGACGGATTGCCGCACGGACATCTTCATCCATATGTTGCATTGCACCTGAGGCCAGAAATCTTTCCGCTTCAAAAAGCGGAAAGGAACTCTTCTCCTTTGCCAGATCTACCGAGGCAAGATAGGCCGAGCGCGCGATCTGGTGCATCCACTTGTCAGTCTGCGCCGCCGCCTCGTCTGAGCCGTAGCGTAGGCCCATCATCAACAGCGCGTCCGCCAGACCTGTCACACCCAGACCTATACGCCGCTTTGCTTGCGCTTCGGCCCGCTGTGCCTCTAGCGGGAACTTCGATACATCAACCACATTGTCCATCATCCGCACCGCGACGGCAACCAGATCGGCCAATGCTTGGTCATCCAGGGCCGCCGCGTCTGCGAACGGATTAGACACCAACCGCGCCAGATTGATCGATCCCAGCAAACAGGCACCATAAGGCGGCAACGGCTGTTCACCACATGGGTTCGTGGCCGCAATCGTCTCGCAATAATTCAGATTATTCATCTGGTTGATACGATCGATAAAGATCACGCCCGGCTCAGCATAATCATAGGTCGAACGCATGATTGCATCCCAGAGATCACGCGCCTGCAGTGTCCGGTAGACCTCTCCATCAAATACAAGGTCCCATGAGGCATCCGACTTGACCGCTTCCATGAACGGATCTGTCACCAACACCGACATATTGAACATCCGCAAGCGTGCGGGATCGGATTTTGCAGTGATGAAATCCTCTATATCGGGGTGATCGCAACGCATCGTCGCCATCATGGCGCCCCGGCGGGATCCTGCGGACATGATTGTGCGGCACATCGCATCCCAGACATCCATGAAGGATAGCGGACCTGACGCATCGGCAGCCACGCCCTCGACCGCTGCACCTTTGGGTCGGATGGTCGAGAAATCATAGCCGATCCCCCCACCCTGCTGCATTGTCAGCGCAGCCTCCTTTAGCATGTCGAATATCCCGCCCATGCTGTCAGGGACGGTACCCATTACAAAGCAATTGAACAGTGTTACCGACCGGGCCGTTCCGGCCCCCGCCGTAATGCGGCCCGCGGGCAGATACTTGAAATCTGCCAAAGCATCATAAAACTTTTCTTCCCATGCGTTCGGATCCTTTTCGGCAGCCGCCAGCGAAGATGCAATCCGCCGCCACGTCGCCTCAACCGTCTCATCAATCGGGGTGCCATCCGCCTCTTTGAACCGATACTTCATGTCCCAAATCTGTTCGGCAATCGGGGCGGCAAATGCGGTCATCGGCGGATCCTCGGGTTTGATTCTGGAAGCAGCGGCAAGGCCACTGACGATAGGTGGTGGATGGTCACAGGTCAATTGAAAGCGGGGCATGTTACCCTACTTTCAGAATCGTCAGAAACGGTCTAAAGCAGGACTTACATACTACATATAGGGTCACAACTTGGCAAGTACGGTACATCTGGTCAAACTCTCGGTCGGCACCGATGATGTTGCAGGGCTTTCCGCTTGGCAATCGACCAAGCGCGCCCAAACCGAAGATGGCCTGCCGCGTCACATCACGCGCATGTGGCCCAAAAGAGGTGATGAAATCCTCAATGGCGGATCGATTTTTTGGGTGATTAAAGGCGTCATCCTGTGTCGCCAACCCATTGTGCGACTTGACGAATATCTCTCGGCCGACGGGATCAAACGCTGCGCTATCGTCTGCAGGCCTGGTCTGATCCGGGTCGAAGCAACACCCAAACGTGCCTTCCAAGGGTGGCGCTATCTTTCGGTTACCGATGCGCCCGATGACCTGCCGCAAGGGCGCCAAAATGAAGAGGCCCTGCCCCCAGAACTGACCAAGGCGCTCGCGGATATCGGTGTACGGTAGCAAAGATGGCGCGCCGCAAGGCGGCGCGCCATCTTTCAGTCCGTGTCATGCCCGTTACGAACCGAATGCGTCAATGGCGAACATTTCATCGTTGCCGTCGCAGGCGATCAGTAATCCCTCAACAACAGGGCTGGCTTCGGCAAACTCGTCAGTTGCGTCTGCTTCAGCATCGGTCTCTACCGGCTCCGCAACGTCAACATCATCGGTCGCTCCTCCATCGATGGTATCTTCATCAACCACATTCTCTTCAGCCATGGCATCACCGGAGTCGTCCACCAGGCCCTCTTCGGCCATTTCCATCTTGGTGGCTTCGATGGCTGCGACAGCGATCTCCTGATCGGCCAGTTCCATTGCGGCGAAATCACTGCAGGTCAGCGCGACAGGATCAAGCTCAGTTTCACCAAAAGCAGCACCTGAAGCGCCGACAATCGCAACAGCAAAGGCAGTCGTAGAGATAAGCGTTTTCATTACGTCCTCCATCTTTCGAAAGCGACACACCGTGTGCCGCTGATCATTATCAAGGTGCCTTTTCGATCGTTTGCAGCCCTACGAAATTGTGATGCGTCAAGCTCCGCGCAGTGCTGGCAGATTATCGCTATCCCTTTGTAAAAATGGCAAAATGCGACCTATTGACAGGCATGTTTACGCACGTCTTAGATCAATATCACTCACGGATCCGCGATCATGGTAACCCCTGCCAAACCTCTCGCGCCGGCCAGTATCATATGTCATTGTTGCATATCAGGAGGAGCCATAATGACAATTTACACCAGCCCTTTCCCGGACGTGCCAGTTACCGATTTATCCATCACCGAGCGGGTGTTTCGAGGGCTTGAAGGCAGAGCAGAAGAAAGGGTGCTGACGGATGGTCCCACTGGGCGCGGCCTGACAGCGCATGCGTTCATGGACCAGGTCAAGACGATGGCTGGCGGGCTGACGGCTGCCGGTTTCGGCAAAGGCCATACTGTCGCGATCATGGCTCCAAACATCCCGGAATACTGCGTGATCTTCCATGCTGTTGCTTGGGCGGGAGGTACGATCACCACGCTCAACCCTACTTATACCGCAAATGAGGTTGCCCATCAGTTAAAAGATGCCGGGGCGGAGATGCTGCTCACCATCCCGGACTTTGTGGAAACCGCCAGGGATGGTGCTGGCAAGATACCCGTCATTGCTATCGGTAGTGAAGAATACAATGCCTTGCATGGCGAACCGCTTTCGTCACAAGTACCGGTCGATCTGGATAGCCATAGCGTCGTCTTACCTTATTCGTCGGGCACAACGGGGCTTCCCAAAGGCGTAATGCTGTCGCACCGAAACCTGGTGATGAATGTGGACCAAACCGCAGCCGCCGCAAATTTTCAAAAAGGTGAGGTCGCTGCCGGCTTTCTGCCCTTTTTCCACATTTATGGCATGACCGTTCTTATGAATATGCATCTGGCTTGTGGCGGAGCGGTCGTTACCATGCCCCGCTTCGATCTGCAGATGTTTCTGCAGATTTGCCAGGATCACAAATCCCGTAGGCTTTGGATCGTGCCACCGGTTGCCCTTGCGCTGGCCAAGCACCCTTTGGTGGATGACTATGACCTGTCATCCGTCCAAGAGGTGTTTTCGGGTGCCGCCCCCCTGGGTGCCGACCTGTCCGAGGCTGTTGGCAAGCGGCTAAGCTGTGTGTCCTTGCAAGGTTACGGGATGACCGAACTCGCGCCTGTCAGTCACGTCACCCCGGCCACTGCAGCGCGCGCGGGTGCCGCCGGTAAGATTGTACCGAATACACAGTGCCGTATTGTCGATATCGACACCGGCGCGGATCTTGGCACAGATCAGGAAGGCGAACTTTGGGTCAAAGGTCCCCAGGTCATGCAAGGCTACTTAAACAACGCTGGGGCAACTGCCGAAACACTGACAGATGATGGATGGCTACGCACAGGGGACATCGCGCGCTTTGATGATGACGGCTATATGTTCATTACCGACAGGCTCAAAGAACTGATCAAGTTCAAAGGGTTCCAAGTGGCCCCCGCCGAACTGGAGGCGACGCTTGTTGCGCTAGAGGGGATCACTGATGCTGCGGTAATAGGGCAAGAGGACGAAACCGCTGGCGAAGTTCCCATCGCTTTTGTCGTAAAGGGGAACCCGGACTTGACTGAAGACGCGATCAAATCCCACCTGGAAACACAATTGGCCCATTATAAACAAATACATTCTGTTCACTTCGTTGAAGAGATCCCAAAATCTGCCTCTGGCAAAATTCTGCGCCGTCTTTTGCGCGATAAAGTCCGCGGTACTTGAGGTTAATGGGCATCAATTCCCTCGCGATGTATATGCGCCCCATTTGGTATAGACGACGGTCCGATCGTTGATGGACCAAGCACGTGCGACCTTCTTCGCGAGCGGGTTGGCTATCGCCAGTGGAGTGCTTTGGGGGCTTTACTGGTTGCCGGTTCGCACGTTGGCGGATGCAGGCCTTCTAGGCGCATGGGGCACATTTGCCATTACTTTGGGGGCCGCTTTGTTGCTTGGCCCTTTCGCTTATCAGTATTGGCAAAACATCACAGCCTCCAGCGCGATTGCTCTTGGTGCTGTGGCACTTGGGGGTAGCGCATTTGCGCTTTATTCTATCGGCTTTGTCTATGGTCGCGTCGCTATCATCGTTCTCCTGTTCTTTCTAACCCCGGTATGGAGCACACTGATCGGACGATACCTTTTCGGCTGGACAACGCCCCCTTTACGCATGTGGGCCATTATTATCGGGCTGATCGGGCTGGCTATCATGCTCAGCGCAGATGGAACTGCACCAGTGCCGCGCAATATCGGCGAATGGATGGGGCTTGCATCAGGTATCATGTGGTCTGTTGCCTCCACCGGCATGCGCACCAAATCCACACTCTTACCAATCCCTGCGGCTTTCGTATTTGCCAGCGGTGCTGCGACAACAGCGCTGTTAATCGCGCTTGCCCTTGCTCCTTTCCCACAACAGATACCTCACATGTCCACAACAATCATCGCACTTGGAACCGGTGGCATCTGGTGGGGGCTGGCCATGGTCGGGTTGATGTGGGCAACCTTGCGACTTGAACCTGCGCGCATCGGGATACTACTCATGTCCGAAGTGCTGGTCGGAGCAGCATCAGCCGCAATTCTGGCGGGCGAACATCTGTCCTGGTTAGAAATACTTGGCGGCAGCTTTGTGCTATGTGCAGCACTGCTCGAGTTGTGGCCCACGAAACCAAGTTCAAGCGCGACTGGACGAGCATGATCCGCTGCCTATAGTCACGCCAGCGACAAGGACTGTTCTATGAAACCGACCTCTTCCAGGGCTGCCCGCCGACTGGCCAAGAAAAACGCAAAGGCCGCGCCGCTGACGCTTCAGGACTTGACTAATCGGGTTGGAAAGGCGCGGCCAAGAGGGGTCGATGCCGCCCTGCTAACCCGGGCCAAGCGGATCCTGATGTCTTATCTGGAAACGGCGCTGGGTTATGGCATGCCGGTCCAGCAGGTCATTGACGAAATGGCCAGCGGTCAGACAGCCTGGCGTCTGGGCCACGCGGTGCGCGACGAGATGCTGAAGGTGCCGCCAGACGCTGTGCGCAAAGCAGCGTGCAAACAGGGCTGCGCCTTTTGCTGCATTCTTTCGGGTGACAACGGCGGCGTGATCACCGGATTTGAGGCAGCGCAGCTGCACGCGGCCCTACTGCCGCTGCAGGGGCAACGCGATGGGCGGGACTGGCATGCAAACGCCTGTCCCGCGCTCGATCCCGAAACACAAGCATGCCGCACATATGAGGCCCGACCGATGATCTGCAGATCATTTTTGTCAACCGATGCGGCCGCCTGCGAAGCAAATGCAGACGGCGGCGAAGAACAGGGCGCGGGTTTGCTGGGCAGCCATTTGGATTATCTTGCAATACATGCAGTGTGCCGACAGGTCCTGAAAGGGATCCAACAAACGCACACCTATGATCTTGCCGAAACGGCAAGATCTGCCGTGACCGGCGCCACACAACAGGATGCTTTAGCAGCTGCGCGGCAGGCACCCAGCACTTTGGAGCACGCTTGCCGTGACACGGCGGGCTAAGGCCGTGCCTTTGATCATCAGGCGATGCCCAAGATCATCTGCAGTGCCTTCAATTTCTGGCGTTGCGCATCTGTCCATCCTGCACGACGCCCCCGGAACAATGTCGCCTGGCTCGCATGGATTAACCCATCATCCAGGATTTTCAGGCCATTAGCGCGTAGTGTTTCTCCGGTCGAGGTGATATCGGCGATCGCTTCAGCGGTTTCGTTCTTCACGGTACCTTCCGTGGCGCCCTGACTGTCGACCAACTGATAATCCGCCACGCCTTGCTCACGCAAAAATTCCCGCACCAACCGATGATACTTCGTCGCGATCCGCAACCGAAAGCCATGCGCTCGCCGAAACGCCGCCGCGGCGGCGTCCAGATCATCCAGCGTATCAACGTCGACCCACGCCTGCGGAACGGCGATGATCAGGTCCGCGCCACCAAAGCCCATCCGTGCGAGTTCCGCTACCCGTGCATCCCAGTTCGCCAACTTTTCACGTACAAGATCAGAACCGGTCACACCCAGATGGATATTCCCCGACGCCAGCTCGCGCGGGATTTCCCCGGCAGAAAGCAGTACCAGTTCAATCCCGTCGATCCCTTCAACAGCGCCCGCATACTCGCGATCCGACCCGGACTTGCGCAAAGTCACCCCGCGACTGCCAAACCAGTCAAAGGTCTTCTCCATCAACCGCCCCTTTGAGGGCACACCCAGCTTCAGCATCACCGCAACCCCACCACCAGATCAGGGCGGATCACACCACCAACCGCAGGCACCGCGCGGCCTTCGCCCAGTTGTGCGGTCAGCGCGTCATAGCGCCCGCCTGTCGCAACAGGCGGTAAATCAGGGCGGTTGACAGCGTAAAAGCCGAAGACGAACCCGTCATAATACTCCAACGAGGTACGGCCATAGTTGCCTTCGAACTCAAGTGCGGTCACATCAACACCGTGCGCGCTCAGCGCGTCCAACCGTGCCTCGAACCGGGCAACCGCATCCCCAATTGCTGGCATGTCGACGGCAATATCGCGCAAGACGCTCAGCACATTTTGCGCTGTGTCACGTAAGCCCAAAATCGCATCAATTACGGCAATCTCCTCGGTTGCAATCGGGGCTGCCGCCGCATCTGCACGAAGCGCCGCAATCCGCGCCCGCACCTCAGCGCGACTGCGCAGTCCAATCTCAGTCCCGACTTTTGCGAAGGGATCTTCGACTTCCAGCACGGCGCGTTTGACTGGTTTACCGCCATAACGGGTCAGTAAAGCCTTAAACCGGCGGGGTCGCCAGATATGGCGCAGAAGTGCGGATTTGCGGGCATCGGTCGTGCGCAGCCCCCGCACCGCAGCCATCAGCACCCCAATATCCCCAGTCGCCGCACGTACAGGCAGCCCCGCCAGCCCGTCGGCAATCGCGGCAAAAACTTCGGCATCTGCGCCCGCCGGGTCCTGCCCGTCGAAAACCTCGTAACCCACCTGCACATATTCATTCGCGCGGGTCTCGTCCGTATCCTGTTTCCGAAACACCTTGCCGGAGTAAGTATAGCGTGCCGGGTCCGCATGCGCTTCCATATGCATCTGCACGACGCGCACGGTAAAATCCGGGCGAAGCACCATCTCACCGCGCAGCGGATCGGAGGTCAGGTAGGCGCGCCCGCGAATGTCCTCGCCATAAAGGTCCAGCAGTGTCTCTGCCGATTGCAAAACATCCGCCTTGACCACTTGTGCGCCTTGGGCGGCAAAGTGATCACGCAGGCGGCGCGCCTCGGTCAGTGTTTCAGGAGCGGTGAGCATTACGAAGCGGCCCGCAAAGCAAGAATGCCTGACGCCACACAGAGCACCCCACCGATGAGAACAGCAGCCAAGGCACTAAGACTGAAACCAGCGATCAAGAAACCAATCCCCAACAGAAGCAGCCAAAACCAGAGTGGTACTTCGCGCGCAGAAGTGATGAGATCCAGCAAGTCCACGACTTAGTCCTGCCCGTCCAAAATCTCGCGCACCTTCGCGACCATGTGATCACGCGGCACTTCATACTGGCTGGGGCGGTCCTTCCACTCCTCAAGCGTCGCATTCTTGGCAATCTCGGCACCCAGAACAAGGTCCTTGATCTGGACCATTCCCTGATCAAACTCATCGCCACCGGCAATGATCGCGACCGGAGAGTTCCGCTTGTCGGCATATTTCAACTGATTGCCAAAGTTCTTGGGGTTCCCAAGATAAACCTCAGCGCGGACACCCGCGCTGCGCAGCTCCGCAACCATGGTCTGATAGTCAGTCATGCGATCACGATCCATCACCGTGACGATCACCGGACCAACCGAATTACTCTGCACGCGGCCCTTCGCCCGAAGCGCAGCCAGCAAACGATCCACACCAATCGAAATGCCTGTGGCAGGTACCTCCTGCCCGGTAAAGCGCTTGACGAGGTCATCATAACGGCCACCCCCAGCCACAGAGCCAAAGTTACGCGGACGACCCTTTTCGTCTTCGATTTCAAAGGTGAGTTCCGCTTCGTATACTGGGCCAGTGTAGTAGCCGAGGCCCCGGACGACCGACGGATCAATCTCAATACGATCCGTGCTGTAGCTCTGCGCGTCCAGAAGCTCGGCAATCGTCTCAAGTTCGCCGACACCATCTGTGCCAACATCGGACCCTGTGACCAGCTCGCGCAGGCGCGATACGGTCGCGACGCCTGTATCTCGCTTGGCCTCCATGAAACCCATGATTACGGCGGCCTGTTCGTCTGACAGCCCGGCACCATCCGTAAAATCGCCACTTTCATCCTTGCGCCCTTCACCGAGCAGGGCGCGCACGCCATCCGGCCCCAAGCGATCCAACTTATCGATGGCACGCAGCACGATGCCGCGCTCGGCCTCTTTGTCGTCGCCAGATAGACCAGCCACTTCCATGACGCCGTTCAGCACCTTGCGGTTATTCACCCGGATCACATAGTCGCCACGTGGAATGCCGACCTCTTCCAAGGTGTCCGACAGCATCGCGCAAATCTCGGCATCCGCAGCGACAGAAGGCGCACCCACCGTATCCGCATCACACTGATAGAATTGGCGAAAGCGGCCTGGACCCGGCTTCTCGTTCCGCCACACAGGACCCATCGCATAGCGGCGATAGGGAAAGGGCAGATCATTGCGATACTGCGCCGCGACCCGCGCCAATGGGGCCGTCAGATCATAGCGCAGCGCCAGCCAGTCGTTGTCCTCTTCCCAGGCGAACACACCCTCATTCGGGCGATCCACATCCGGCAGGAACTTCCCCAAGGCCTCGACCGTTTCAACGGCAGATGTCTCCAACGCGTCAAAACCATAGCGATGATAGACAGACGCGATCTTGGACAGCATTTCTGTCCGTTCGGCCACTTCGACACCGAAATAATCACGAAAACCCTTTGGCGTTTGCGCCTTGGGGCGGGGCTGTTTCTTTTGCTTGGCCATCTTGGTCCTGCCGGTCGCTTGAAGTTCCCGCGCCGTGTACCGTGCCTATGTCACAGGGGCAATGCGGTCGTGTATTTCAGCTCTTTCAGACTGAACGAAGATACGACCGACTTTACAACAGGCGAGCGCAATAGCGTATGGGTCATGAACTGCTCATACGTCTCTACATCGCGGCACCTGATCTTCAGAATATAATCCGCCGTCCCAGACACCGCATGCGCCTCCATAATCTCTGGATGTGCGCGGATCACGGTAGCAAAGGCCGCAATTGAAGCCTCTGCGTGATCGGCCAGACGCACCGTGGCAAACACACAAAGCCGCGCATCTGCCTGCGCCGGGTCCAAAAGCGCGACCCGTCCCCGGATCAGCCCCAGCTTCTCAAATTCCTGTACCTTGCGCCATGCCGTTGATGTCGCCACCCCCGCTGTCGCTGCCAAATCTGCCAACGACGACGCCGCATCCCCCTGCAACGCCCGCAACAACGCGACCTCTTGACTGGAAAATTTCACTTTTTTCCTCACTACGGTTCATTCTTAGCAAATGCACTCAAATTTCGACTACAGAGAAACAAATTTTCCGCAAAATTGATAGAGACTGTTTTCAAACAGGAGTCGCACCATGCCCAAGGACATCACTTACACCTCTCTCCAACAAGATGCGCAGGGTTACTTTCCCTATACAGCAGAGGATGACGCTGTTTGGGGCGAACTCTTCAACCGCCAAATGAGCTTTTTGCCGGGCAAGGTCGCACCTGAATACCTTGATGGCGTCAAAAAACTGGGCCTTAACGCGGCCAAAACCCCTCAGGTCAAGGACATTGACGCCAAGCTGGATGCACTCACTGGCGCAGGTGCCGAAGGCGTCCCCGCCATCATCCCGCCCTCGCAGTTTTACGCACTCCTGGCCCAACGCAAATTCCCGGTCGCCACCTTCCTGCGGCGGCGCGAACATATGGATTACATCAAGGAACCAGATCTGTTCCATGAGGTCTTCGGCCACTGCCCCATGCTGACCAACGCCGCCTATTGCGACTTTATCGAAGGTTTCGGAAAACGGGCCAAATCCCTGGGCAAGGGCTATAGCTGGCACATGTTCCGGCTGTTCTGGTTCACGGTCGAATTCGGGATGATCCGCACACCAGACGGACTGCGGGCTTATGGGGCCGGAATTGTCTCATCCCCGGCAGAGGCAGCCCATGCCATGTCCAGCAATGCCGAGATGCAGGATTTTGACCTCTTGACGGTCTTCCGCACACCTTACCGGATCAATATCGTGCAGCCGACTTACTTCGTGATCGAAAGCTTCGGCCAATTGGCAAGCGTGCTAGATGCCGACTTCGGCACGCACATTGAAAGGGCAAAATCAATGGGCGACCTTCCCGCCCTTTTCCAAGCCAAGGATGCCAGCTAAGAAGGGGCCATGGCTGACACCACCCATCTTGAAGAACAAATCGCCCATCTTACTAAGACGGTGGAAGAATTGTCAGACATTGTTGCCCGTCAGGAAATCGAACTTGAACAAGCCACCAGGCGGCTCGCGATGCTTATGGAACGCGAAGCGGCGCGTGAATTGGATGCAGGCGGCACGGTGCCCTTGGCCGATCAACGGCCCCCGCATTGGTAAGAGTTTGATGGGTTCAAACCCATCTTACTGTGCAGCGCGGACCGTCACGCGGGACACCGGCGGAAACTCCCACGGTGTGCTGCTGGCAACAGCGGCGGACACAACCGTCGTCAATATCGCACCACCTACGCCCGCATTGGTCGCCGTGCTCACTTCCTTGTCCTGTGCGAAGACGGTTTCGGCACCCTCATAACCAAAACCCTCACAACGGATTTGTAACTGTGCTGGACGGCCGCGCGCAAAGAACTGACCCGATTGGACGAAACGCGGCATTTCAACACGGGCCGGTGTAACGACATCGGCGGCCACTTCTTCAGAGCGCAGGGCGCATTGCAACCCGGCCAACTCAGTCTGCCGCCCGTTATTGATCGTAAAAGCACGTACCTCCATCGGGCGGTAGCTGGTCACGCGTTCGCGCGGTACCGTGTCCAGAACGCGTGCTGTCACATCCGCGCGCGTAATCTCAAGCGGCGGCGTACATCCCGCAACAATTGTCGCAGCAACAAGCCATATGCAATTTTTCATCTGAGTCGGGTTCCATCTTCCAGTCTTGCAAAAGGCAAAACCAAGAACGGATAGCAGGGTCAACAATTGGATGTCACGGACTTTTGGCAAACTGTCTTTTGCGCTGACAGTGCGGCGAAAACGAAACAGGAGGACGCGTGATTGCGACGAACCTCCGGCAAACCCGCGGTATCATGCTGCAAAGCAAAATCTGCGGCCATTAGGCGTCTTCCACCTCTATCACTCCGCCAAGGCTGCGCAACGCGCCTTTGATTTGCGGATCAACAGGGAAGTCATCGCCCAGATCCAGCACAACCTCACCAGGGAGATCATCACCCATCAAACAAAAATAGATTGGGCCTTTGCCCGCACGCGCCCGGTCATGTTTGGCGTTTTCCAAGATGGTCGCTACAGAGCCGATAGCCTCCGGTCCATCAAGAAAGACCCTTAGTCCTGCACCACCTGCATCTGCCACTACGGTATCGATTGGCGACACCGAACGCCCCAGAAGTTTCAACTGATCGGCTTCCAGTGTCGCTTCGCACTGCAGCACGACCTGCGATCCGGCATTGAGGTATTCGCGCGCCACCTCCAATGTGTCTGAAAACACTGTGACTTCATATTGACCGGTTGGATCCGACAGCTGGACGAAGGCAAAGCGATTGCCACGCGCGGATTTTCGTTCCTGTCGCCCGGAAACCGTGCCTGCCATTTTCACAATGGCAGCCCCCTTCTGCGCCCGAGCTGTCACCTCGTCCAGTGTCATGACCTGTTTACGTTTCAGCGGGCCCATATAGTCATCCAGTGGATGGCCAGACAAATAAAACCCGATGGCCTTGAACTCTTCTGCCAGTCTCTCTGCCGGAAGCCAGTCGTCACCACCCGCAAGGCGCGGCTCTGGTAAATCCTCGCCCGCATCGCCAAACAACGACACCTGGTTTGACGCCCGTTGATCATGGATCGCCGCGGAATACGCAGTCAGCGCGTCCAGACTGTGGAAAACCCGCCTGCGATTGGGATCAAGTACGTCAAAAGCACCGGCGCGCGCCAGCATCTCAAGCGGACGCTTACCAATCCGTTTGAGATCGACACGACGTGCGACATCAAAGAGGTTGACGAATTCGCGGTTGCTGCGTCCTTCGACAATCAGCTTCATCGCCTCAACACCGACGTTCTTTAATGCGCCCAGCGCATAAACGAGCTTTTGATCTTTCACGTCAAAGGTCGCTTGGCTGCGGTTGACACAAGGTGGGATGTAATCCAGCCCCAGCCCTTTTTTGACCTCTTGAAAATAGACGCCCAGCTTATCGGTCAGATGGATATCGCAGTTCATGACACCGGCCATAAACTCGACCGGGTGGTTCGCCTTCAGCCAAGCAGTTTGATAACTGACGACCGCATAGGCGGCGGCGTGGGATTTGTTGAACCCGTAATTGGCGAATTTTTCCAGAAGGTCGAAAACCTCGCGCGCTTTCTTGGCATCAACGCCGTTTTTCTTGGCGCCTTCTTCGAATTTCGGTCGTTCGGCGTCCATCGCCTCTTTGATCTTTTTCCCCATGGCCCGGCGCAGCAGGTCAGCACCACCAAGGGAATAGCCCGCCATGACCTGCGCGATCTGCATCACCTGTTCCTGATAAACGATGATGCCCTGGGTTTCTTCGAGAATGTAGTCGATGGAAGGGTGGATGGATTCCAGTTCCCGTTGTCCATTCTTGACCTCGCAATAGGTCGGGATGTTTTCCATCGGGCCCGGACGGTAGAGTGCCACAAGGGCCACAATATCTTCGATACATGTCGGCTTCATGCGCTTCAGCGCGTCCATCATACCGCTAGATTCGACCTGGAACACGGCGGTCGTCTTGGCGCAGGAATAAAGGGCGTAAGATTTTTCATCATCGAGAGGGATCGCGCCGATATCGTATTCGAACCCTTCAAGCGCTTCATAAAGTTGCGTGCCATCTGCGGCCACATTCAGTGGGCGATCAGCCTTTTGGATCAGGTCAACCGCATTCTGGATCACGGTCAGCGTCTTCAGGCCAAGAAAGTCAAATTTAACAAGGCCCGCTTGCTCAACCCATTTCATATTGAATTGCGTCGCCGGCATGTCAGACCGGGGGTCTTGATAAAGCGGGACCAACTCATCCAGCGACCGGTCTCCGATCACCACGCCCGCCGCGTGCGTTGAGGCGTTGCGCAGCAACCCCTCGACCTGTTGGGCATAGGTCAACAGCCTGTCCACGACCTCTTCAGCTTTTGCCTCCTCGCGCAGGCGCGGTTCATCGGCCAACGCCTTTTCGATGCTCACCGGCTTCACGCCTTCGACGGGGATCATCTTCGACAGGCGATCCACCTGACCGTAAGGCATCTGCAAGACGCGCCCTACATCGCGCACGGCAGCTTTGGACAAAAGCGCGCCAAACGTGATGATCTGACCCACCTTGTCGCGTCCGTATTTTTCCTGAACGTATTGAATAACCTCTTCACGGCGATCCATACAAAAGTCGATGTCAAAGTCGGGCATCGACACACGTTCGGGGTTCAGGAAACGCTCAAAAAGCAGCGAATAGCGCAAAGGATCAAGATCCGTGATTAACAGTGCATAGGCCACCAGCGATCCAGCCCCGGATCCGCGGCCAGGACCAACAGGGATACTGCGTTCCTTCGCCCATTTGATGAAGTCGGCGACAATCAGAAAATAGCCGGGAAACCCCATGCCTTCGATAATACCAAGTTCAAACTCCAGGCGTTTTTCATACTCTTCGACCGGGGCGGCATGCGGAATAACGGCCAGCCGATCCTTCAACCCCTGTTGCGCCTGACGGCGTAACTCTGCCACCTCATCATCAGCGAATTTCGGCAGGATCGGATCGCGTTTATAGGCTTTGAAAGCGCAGCGCTTCGCGATCTCAACAGTGTTTTCAACCGCTTCGGGCAGATCGGCAAAAAGCGTCGCCATTTCCTGCGGTGATTTGAAATAGTTCTGCGGAGTTAAGCGACGGCGCGGCTCTTGCTGATCAACATATGCACCCTCTGCGATGCAGATGAGTGCATCATGCGCTTCGTAGAGCTCTGGTTTTGGAAAATAGACGTCATTCGTCGCCACAAGCGGCAGGTTCTTGGCATAGGCCATTTCAACATGGCCACGTTCAGAAAGCTGCTCTGCCTCAGGTAGCCCGCCATCACCCGGATGCCGCTGTAATTCGACATAAAGCCGATTTGGGTAGATTGCTGCCAACCGGTCCATCAGGGCCTCGGCCTTGGGCCGCTGCCCTTGACGCAATAGCCGCCCCACCGGCCCGTCGGGTCCGCCGGTCAGACAGATCAACCCCTCATGATACTGTGCCAACTCCGTCACCGTAACTTGCGGCAGTTGTCCCTCGGCGTCCAGATAGGCGCAGGAGTTCAGCTTCATCAGGTTCATGTACCCCGTCTCGTTCTGCGCCAGAAAGATCAGACCGGCAGGGCGCTCGGGGCGTTTTCCCGGCTCAGCGGTCAGATATTCGATGTCTACCTGGCATCCGATAATGGGTTGCACCCCTGCTTTTGACGCACCTTCTGAAAATTCCAAGGCGCAAAACATGTTATTGGTGTCGGTAACCGCGACAGCGGGCATGCCCATACCAGCGGTAAGCCCCGGCAGTTTTTTGACTGGGATTGCGCCCTCAAGCAGAGAGTACTCCGTGTGGACGCGCAGGTGAATGAATCGGGGATCAGTGTTCATGCGTCGAAGTTATCGCAAGGCCCGCCATGTACAAGCGATGGTTGGTTTTTCGGCGCACACACTTTGCTTGAACATCTGATTTCAGTTGCTCGCCAAGGATTTGATCCACTGAAAAGTTAGCAATATAACTAAGTATATTGACATTAGGCCATGGTCGGCAAATACTTAGCAACATGACTAACCAACTTGATTCCTTTTTTGGTGCCATGGCCGACCCGACGCGCCGTGCCGTCATTGAACGGCTCGCATCCGGCCCCGCAACCGTAAGCGAACTACACAAGCCTCACCAGATGGCACTGCCCACGTTCATGCGTCATCTGAAAGTGCTGGAAGAGACGGGCATCGTCCGATCCATCAAAAAGGGCCGTGTGCGTACCTGCCATATTGAGGCTGCTCCCCTTATCGAGGCGCAAGGCTGGCTCGCCTGGCAGCGCGAAATCTGGGAAGGCAGGCTTGACCGAATTGACGCTATGGCCCGGCGAATTTCCGAAGAAACAAAGGGAGACGAAAATGCCACTTGATACAAAATCTTTTGATATGCATCGCACAATACCGCTGCCACCTGCAAAACTGTGGGACGTGTTGACCGATCCAAAACACCGCGAAAAGTGGGGCGGACCGGACGCAGAGACCGTTTTGATTGTTGATCAGGCCGATGTCCGCGTCGGTGGGCAAGACCGCCATCGCTGCGGTCCGGCGGATGCACCGGAATTCGTGATCGACACAAGATGGTATGACCTCTCCGCACCATAGCGCGCCGTATTCACCGAAACGCTGGTGATTGGGAACGATGCGCTTTGTACGTCACTGGTCACCTATAGCTTGTCGCCTGAAGGCGCCGGCACAAAGCTAAGCCTGACAGTTGCAGTGTCGTCGTTTAGCGGACCAGACACGCTGGCAGAGTTTCAACAAGGCTGGACCGGCGGTCTGGACAATTTGGAAAGCTACGCGCCCACAGTGTTGGCGCCGCACTAGACGCTTGACGGGTTGGCGGAATCCCTCGCCAGCCTGCTGCTTTTTGACCTTCCAAGTACTGAACTCACCTTTCGCGACACTGTTTGCCAAAACTCCCGCCGTGGCTACATGGCAAGGTTCGGATGCGCCTGCGGTTTCTGTTGTGTCATCTCTGTATCATCAGGCAGATGCGTTTTCGCGCTACCGTCCTGTGCGAGGTGAGCAGTCCTATAGCAGCTGCGCAATTCGTATTGGAATTTGATCAGGCTGGTTGCTTTCGGTGCGCATCCGCGCCTCACCTTCATTGTCAAAGCGAAAAGTGCGGCCGCGCATACCGCAACCAATGAGAACCTTTTCTGGGCTCAAGCTTTCGACATCGTCTTGAACTTAATTGGCTGTCGGAACGCGGCAATCGATATCATTGACGGAAAAGGACCTTTTGCTAACCTTCCCGCTCGTGGGACGGCCATGCTGCCCTTGCGCAGGATGATATGTGTCTGCCTCGAAGCCGGTGTGTGGTTCGTCGTTGCGGCGTCCCCAGCCCTCCTTTTTCGAAGCGACATCCAGTTCCTTCATATGTTTGACGTCTTGCTCTTGTGCATAAGACGCGTCCTGCTGGTTGACTCAATGCCCACGCGTCAGTCCTTTCTTTCGTGCACTGACCTTAACCTAACCAATGCTTTTGGATCAGTTGTCTCATTTCAGACAAAGAAACGACCTGCGAAAATAACGGGCAAGCGCCCGATAGTGTGGCTGTGCGACGGCAAAACCCCTTGCAATATGAGCACAGGCTGGTTTTGATGCCCGGCAGAACGGGGCAGAGGTCTACGCCGCATCGACATCTGTCCCTGATGCAAAGCTTTGGTAAGGCGGCAGGTTTACATCATGGATGTCACGTTTCTTCTGAACGGGGAAACCGTGCGGGTTGCAACCGAGCCCACACAGACTTTGCTGGATTGGCTGCGAATTGAGCGCGGGTTATGTGGGACCAAAGAGGGCTGCAACGAAGGCGATTGCGGGGCCTGCACCGTCATCGTCAGTGACACAGAGGGAGCAAAGGCCCTGAATGCCTGCATTTTGTTTTTGCCCCAATTGCACGGTAAGTCGGTGCGCACGGTGGAAGGGATCAGTGGCCCGGATGGTCAATTGCATCCGGTGCAGCAAGCCATGGTCGACAAGCATGGATCACAATGCGGTTTCTGTACACCCGGCTTTATTGCCTCAATGGCAACAGGTCATTTACAGGGGCGGACGGATTACGATGATATCCTTGCCGGCAATCTGTGCCGCTGCACCGGTTATGCGCCGATCGTGCGCGCAGCAGAGGCTGCTGCAGATGAACCGATACCTGATTGGATGCATGATGCGCTGCCGGACGTCACCGAACAGCCATTTGCGCCCGAAAATCTCGATGCGCTTGCCACTTGGTATGCCGCAAATCCGGACGCCACTTTGATCGCCGGTGCCACTGATGTGGGGCTGTGGGTTACAAAGCAATTGCGTGATCTTCAGCAGGTCGCATTTCTGAGCCGCTGTCAGGAATTACGCGCCATCACGGTTGGCGATGGGGATATCAAGATCGGCGCTGCTGCGACAATGACAGATGTGATGGCGGTGATGCGCGAACATCACCCATCTTACGCCGAGCTGATCCGTCGGTACGGATCGGAACAGGTCCGCAACGCCGCAACAATTGGAGGTAACATTGCCAATGGATCACCCATTGGGGACAACCCACCAGCGCTGATCGCGTTGGGTGCGACGCTGCATTTGCAGAACGGTGACATGCAGCGCGACATACCGATTGAGGACTTTTTTCTTGCCTATGGTCAACAGGATCGTGCGCCTGGTGAATTGGTGACCGGGGTCACACTGCCCAAACACGCCTCTGCATTACGTTGCTACAAAATTTCCAAGCGTTTCGATCAGGACATTTCTGCCGTCTGCGGATGTTTCAACATTACTGTAAGCGAAGGTAAGGTAACAGAGGCAAGGATTGCTTTTGGGGGTATGGCAGGCACGCCCCATCGCGCAACTGAAGTTGAAAGGGTATTGATCGGGAATCCCTGGACCACACAAACAATTGACGCGGCCGCAGCGCGATTTGCCGATGACTATACCCCGATGAGCGATATGCGTGCCTCTGCCGAATACAGATTGCAAACAGCACAAAATCTGCTGCAGCGCTATTTTGCTGACATGTCCGGCCAGGAAACCTCTGTCTTAAAGGTGCAGGCATGAGCGTCGCAAAGCCCCTGCCCCATGACGCCGCGCTGCTGCATGTGACCGGCGCTGCACGGTATGTGGACGACATACCAACGCCCAAGGGCACATTACACTTGGCCTTTGGTCTTTCCGAGATCGCAAAAGGCACCATTCGCGCGCTGAACCTCGCAGAGGTGAAAAGCGCCGCCGGGGTTGTGGCGGTGCTGACCGCTGATAATCTGCCTTTTGCCAATGATGTCTCGCCATCGGCGCATGATGAGCCACTTTTGTCGGACGGTCGCATTCATTATCTGGGCCAACCAATTTTCCTGGTTGTCGCCACGAGCCATCTTGCCGCACGCAAAGCGGCCCGGCATGCGCAGATCACATATGCACAAGAAACGCCGATCCTGACTATCGCGGACGCGCTTGCCGCAGATAGCCGCTTTGAAGATGGGCCGCGGATCTGGACCAAAGGCGATGTAGATCAGGCCCTTTCACAAGCCCCGCAGCGGCTGCAGGGCCGCATCGATATGGGCGGGCAAGAGCATTTCTACCTCGAAGGACAGGCCGCTTTAGCCTTACCGCAGGAAGGTGGGGATATGGTGGTTCACAGTTCTACCCAGCACCCAACTGAGATCCAGCACAAGGTCGCAGATGCTTTGGGCCTGCCCATGCATGCCGTCCGATGCGAGGTCAGACGCATGGGTGGCGGTTTCGGTGGCAAGGAAAGCCAGGGCAATGCGTTGGCCGTCGCCTGCGCCATCGCCGCCCAAAAAACAGGGCAACCCTGCAAGATGCGCTATGACCGCGATGACGATATGATCATCACCGGCAAGCGGCACGACTTTCGGATCGAATATGATGCGGGCTTTGATTATGAAGGTCAGTTGCTAGGCGTTGATTTCACGCAGATGACCCGGTGCGGCTGGGCAATGGATCTGTCCTTGCCCGTCGCTGACCGCGCGATGCTGCATGCGGACAATGCCTATTACCTGCCTACTGCAAGGATCACCTCGCATCGGCTGAAAACCAACACACAATCCGCCACGGCCTTTCGTGGATTTGGTGGCCCCCAAGGTGTTTTGGGCATCGAGCGGGTGATGGACCAAATTGCCGCAACACTGAACTTGGACCCGGCGCACGTGCGGCAACGCAATTACTATGCGCAGATGAATGGAGCTGGGCTGTCTGCCCCCCGCGCCGTGCGCGCGCAAGACGGTATCTCAGAACAAAAGAAGCTCGGAACCGGCAAACCTTACAGCGCTGCTTTTTCGCCCCACAAAGCCCAGCAGACGACGCCTTATGGCATGCCCATCACCGATTTCATTCTGCATGACATGACCGAAGCGCTTTTAGAGAGCTCTGACTATCATGGAAGACGCGCAGCAATCGCCGCCTGGAATGCCGGGCAGCCTGTCCTAAAACGTGGAATCGCGTTCAGTCCGGTGAAATTTGGCATTTCATTTACTCTGACCCATCTGAACCAGGCTGGTGCATTGGTGCATGTCTATCAGGACGGCTCGGTGCATATGAACCATGGCGGTACGGAAATGGGTCAGGGCCTGTTTCAGAAAGTGGCGCAGGTAGCAGCATCGCGCTTTGGCATAGATGTTGACTTGGTCAAGATCACCGCCACCGATACTGGTAAGGTGCCCAACACATCGGCCACGGCAGCCTCGTCCGGATCCGACCTCAATGGCATGGCCGTTGCAAAGGCCTGCGACATCATCCGCGACCGGATTGCGGCATGTCTGGCGACGCTGCATCAAAGCCGCGTGGAAGAGGTCGTATTCAAAGACGGCCATGTTCATGTTGGCGCCGAAACCATAACATTTGCTCAAGCTGCAGCAACCGCCTACCAAAATCGCGTAAGCCTCTCAGCGACCGGGTTTTACAAAACACCCGATCTGAGTTGGGATCGGATCAAGGGTAAGGGCCGCCCTTTCTTTTACTTCGCACAAGGGGCCGCAGTAAGCGAGGTCGTTATCGACACGCTGACAGGCGAAAACCGGCTTTTGCGCGCCGATGTTCTGCATGATGCCGGCGCATCGCTGAACCCGGCGCTTGATATTGGGCAGGTCGAAGGCGGCTATGTGCAAGGGGCCGGATGGTTGACCACAGAAGAGCTGGTCTGGGATGAAAAGGGCAGCTTGCGCACTCATGCGCCAGCAACCTACAAGATCCCGGCCTGCGGGGACCGCCCCGATGTGTTCAACGTCTCATTATGGGATCAACCCAACCCTGCGCAGACGATTTATCGCTCCAAAGCCGTGGGTGAGCCGCCATTTATGTTGGGTATCTCTGTCTTGCTGGCGTTATCGGATGCGATCAGTGCCTGCGGCCCGTACTATCCGGACCTGCAAGCCCCGGCGACAGCCGAAGAAGTTTTGCGGGCGGTGGGGCGCGCGCGCGGATGAATGGGCCTATCCGTATTACAGTCACAAAAACCGCCGGGTCAGCACCGCGAGATGAAGGCACACAGATGCTGGTCTGGCCGGACCGGATCAGCGGTACAATCGGTGGTGGAGCGTTGGAATGGGATGCTATTTCACAGGCGCGTCAAATGATTGCCGATGGTCGCCAAACACATGTGCAACGCATTCCGCTTGGACCCGGTTTGGGCCAATGTTGCGGTGGCGCAGTTACGTTGCTGTGGGAGCTTGCCGATGAATTCGACACCCATCCAACACGCCCGTTGTGGATCTATGGCGCCGGTCATGTCGGTCGCGCAATTGTCAATGTCATGGCCCCATTGCCAGACTTCGACATTACCTGGGTAGATACTGACGCGGATCGCTTTCCCGAAACGGTCGTAACAACCTTGGTCGCGAAAGACCCTGCACAGGTGGTCAAGCACGCGCCCGATAACGCAGAACATCTTGTCCTGACCTACAGCCACGATATCGATCTGGCAATTTGCCATGCCGTCCTGTCGCGCCCCTTTGCCCATGCCGGATTGATCGGGTCCGCGACCAAATGGGCCCGATTCAAAAGCCGTCTGACCGTATTAGGACATGATGGCGCGCAGATTTCGCGTATTGCGTGTCCGATCGGTGATCCGACGCTTGGAAAACACCCTGCAGCCCTTGCACTTGGCGTCGCAACCGCAATGATCAGCGGCAAAGACCGCCGGACAAAGGACCGCACTGCATGACCGCCCCGCTTTTGCGTCTGTCCGGCTTGACCAAAGCCTATCCCGGCGTTGTGGCCAACAAAGACGTCTCATTCGAGATTGTTCCGGGCGAGGTGCACGCGCTACTGGGAGAGAACGGCGCAGGCAAATCGACGTTGGTCAAGACAATCTACGGGTTGGTGAAACCAGACAGCGGCACGATGACATTCGACGGTGCGCGTTTCGCCCCTACCGAACCACGCGCCGCGCGGGCCGCAGGCGTGGCGATGGTGTTTCAGCATTTTTCGCTTTTCGACGCGCTGAGCGTCGCTGAGAACATCGCACTGGGCATGGAAGATGCGCCGCCGCAACGCGAAATCGCAGCGCGCGTGCGCACCGTGTCCGATCAATACGGCTTGCCGCTTGATCCGGATCGTGTGGTGGGCGAGCTATCGGCGGGCGAACGGCAACGGGTTGAGATCATCCGCTGCCTGCTGCAGGACCCTAAACTGCTGATCATGGATGAACCCACGTCCGTGCTGACCCCGCAAGAGGTGGCGATCTTGTTTGAAACCTTGCGCAAACTCAGCGCGGAAGGGACAGCGATCTTGTATATCTCTCACAAACTCGAAGAGATCCGCACGCTCTGCGACAACGCGACCGTGCTGCGGATGGGGGCTGTTGTCGGCACATGTGACCCAAAGAATACCTCGGCACGCGCAATGGCCGAGCTAATGGTCGGCACGAAGCTGCATGTGCCGGAAAAAGCCGACAAACCTGCAGGCGAAATCGCGCTGACGCTGCAAGACCTGAGTGCGGCGGCCCCGCATCGGTTCGGCACGACTTTGCGTGATATCACGCTAGAGGTTCGTAAGGGCGAGGTCTTGGGCATTGGCGGTGTCGCCGGCAATGGCCAGGATGAATTGGTCGCAGCCTTATCGGGCGAGTTACGCGTAGGGCCCGCAATGATCAGCTACCAAGGTGCCAATATTGGTCATCAACCACCCAATACACGCCGGAAAATGGGCCTCTTGGCTGCCCCTGAAGAACGCATGGGGCATGCAGCGGCGCCCGATATGTCGCTGACTGAGAATGCGATCCTCACCGCAATGTCCCGACAGAATCTCACGTCCCGCGGTTTTGTCCATTGGGCCAAGGCCCGCCGCTTTGCCGAAAAGGTGATCAATGGCTTTGATGTCCGTACCCCCGGTCCTGCCAATGCCGCACGGTCGCTTTCGGGTGGTAACCTGCAAAAATTCGTCATCGGACGCGAGATCATGCAAGACCCGGACGTGCTGGTGGTCAACCAACCGACCTGGGGCGTTGACGCATCCGCTGCCGCAGCGATCCGGCAGGCGCTGTTGGATCTGGCCGCAAAGGGAGCGGCTGTCATCGTGATCAGCCAGGATTTGGATGAGTTGATGGAGATATCGGACAGGTTTGCTGCCTTGAACGAGGGGCGCCTTTCGCCGCCTCGCCCAGCCGCCGGTCTGACGGTTGAAGAGATTGGCCTGATGCTGGGCGGTGCGCATGACATGGAGGTGGCACATGTCGACGCTTGAGTGCGAAGGTCAGGCGCTACCGCCGTGCGAAACATCATGACGGGCTTCATATCATGATCATCCTCGAAAAGCGCCCACAGCCGTCGCACATTTGGACTTTTGCAACACCCGTTCTGGCGGTTGTGCTGACAATGATTTTTGGCGGGCTTTTGTTTGCAGCTCTGGGCAATAATCCGTTCGAGACGATCCGCACGATTTTTCTTGATCCACTTTTTTCCGAATTTGCGTGGTTTTATCGACCGCAAATTCTGATCAAAGGGGCCCCTTTGGTACTGATAGCCATTGGGCTTTCTTTCGGATTCCGTGCAGGTATCTGGAACATCGGGGCTGAGGGGCAGTACATCATCGGTGCCCTTTGTGGCGCGGCTGTTGGACTGGCATTCTATCCCACTGAATCCGTCTTTATCTTCCCACTGATGGTCATCGCCGGTATTCTCGGAGGTATGGCCTGGGCCATGATCCCGGGGCTGTTGCGGGTTCGCTTTGGAACCAATGAGATCCTCGTGTCACTGATGTTGGTTTATGTTGCAGAGCAGTTGTTGGCATCAATGGCGCTTGGGGCACTGCGCAACCCGGATGGCTTGGGCTTTCCAGGGTCACGGAACTTGTCACAGTACCCAAGTGCGACCAGTTGGATCAACGAAAACGCGGGCCTGCATTGGGGCGTAGCTTTTGCGTTCATCGCCGTGATCGTGGCCTATGTAGCGCTTTCGCGACATATCTTTGGGTTTCATGTCCGCCTATCGGGGCAAAGTCCGCGCGCGGCGCGATTTGCAGGCGTTAATCCCGGTTTTCTGGTTCTGGCATGCATGGCATTGTCGGGTGCGCTGGCGGGTGTTGCGGGCCTTTTTGAGGTGTCAGGTCCCGCGGGTCAGGTCAGCATCGATTTCAATGTAGGATACGGCTTCACAGCGATCATCGTAGCTTTCTTAGGACGACTGCATCCAGTTGGCATTCTGCTGGCAGGCGGCCTGATGGCCCTGACCTATATCGGGGGCGAGATTGCGCAATCAAATCTGGGCCTGCCTCTGGCCGCGATCCAGCTGATGCAAGGGATGCTGTTGTTCTTCCTGCTAGCCGTGGATGTGCTGACCAATTATCGAGTGCGGTTGAAAAGAAGGAAACCAGCGTGATCAACAACCAGCCAAGTTTTGAAGACTGGCTAAATGCGGTCACCAGACCGGTCATCGGCCTGCTAATTGGTGTGGCGTTGGGCTATGTCATCCAGCTTGCACTCAGCGGATCGGTATGGCTTGCCGGAATCACAAGCATTGTGTGCGCAATCATCTGGTTCGGACTGCACTTTTTAGAAAAGCTCAAGATTGGCGTCTCAGAATGGCTGTTCGGCGGGTCGGGTGTGCGCCCCGCAGCCAATCGCAAAAGGTCGCCCAGCTACTCCTGGCCCGCAAAGGTCGGACGCTATGGGCAGATGGGCGGAATGGTTCTTGGCTGTCTGGCCGTATCTGTATTACCACAATCAATGTTGGATCTTTTGCTTTGATGGACCTGTCTGCAATCAACCCAATCCTGCTGCTGGCTTCACTTATGGTTGCTGCAACGCCAATTTTGCTTGCTGCTATTGGTGAGCTTGTCGTGGAGCGTGCCGGTGTCCTGAACCTCGGGGTTGAGGGAATGATGATCACCGGTGCCGTGTGCGGGTTTATTGTCGCCGTTAACACCGGTTCTCCATGGGTTGGTTTTCTGGGTGCCGCAGTCGGAGGCGCATTATTGTCATTGGTCTTTGGGTTTTTGACCCAATTCCTGTTGTCAAACCAGGTGGCGACGGGGCTGGCGCTGACACTCTTTGGCCTCGGCCTTTCTGCGCTGATGGGGCAAGGCCATATCGGGATCAAAGCGCCCGATTTCCCAGACTGGTACATCCCCCTTCTTGGCGACATCCCCATCATTGGTCCCATCGTTTTCCAACACGACCCAATGGTCTATGTTGGACTGGCCATCGTGGCGGGCGTCTGGGCATTTCTGAAGTACAGCCGCGCTGGCCTTGTCTTGCGCGCGGTGGGCGAAAACCACGAGGCTGCACATGCTCTGGGTTACCACGTGATCCGCGTGCGCATGTTCGCGATCATGTTTGGTGGGGCCTGTGCTGGTTTGGGTGGGGCGTATCTTAGCCTTGTGCGTGTCCCGCAATGGACCGAAGGCATGACCGCCGGCGCAGGCTGGATCGCACTCGCAATTGTCGTGTTCGCAAGCTGGCAACCATGGCGGCTTTTGCTGGGCGCCTATTTGTTTGGCGGGGTGACCGTTTTGCAGTTGAACTTGCAAGCTGCCGGTGCGGCTATTGCTGTCGAATACCTTTCGATGGCACCCTATCTGGCCACCATCGTCGTTCTGGTTATTATGCGTGCCGGACGTGCACCGGGTTCTCTCGGCCAATCATTCCATGCCTCGCACTGAGGCGACAGTAAGACCACCAAGGGGAAACACATGACAATAAAAACACTTTTGGCCAGCGCAACAGTCGCGCTTGGCGTTGCAACAGGGGGCTATGCCGACGGGCATGAACAAACCAAAGTCGGCTTTGTTTATGTAGGCCCCGTCGGTGATGGCGGCTGGACCTACGAACACGATCAAGGGCGCCTTGCCGTGCAAGAGCACTTTGGCGACGCGGTTGAAACCGTTTTTGTGGAAAGCGTGCCCGAAGGGGCTGATGCCGAGCGGGTAATGACCCAGATGGCGCTGCAAGGTGCTGACCTGATCTTTACAACGTCTTTCGGATACATGGATCAAACAATCGCTGTGGCTGAAAAGTTTCCTGACGTGAAGTTTGAACATGCGACGGGATACAAGCGATCAGACAATGTCTCGACCTATTCAGCGCGCTTTTACGAAGGCCGCGCTGTGCAGGGCCATATTGCCGGGCAGATGACCGAAAGCAACGTGATCGGCTATATTGCATCCTTCCCGATCCCCGAAGTCATCCGCGGCATCAATGCAGCCTATATTCACGCAGCCGAAGTCAACCCGGATGTCGAGTTCAAGATCGTTTGGGCCTACACATGGTTCGATCCCGCCAAAGAGGCTGAAGCCGCAACCGTGCTGATCGAACAGGGTGCGGATGTGATCTTGCAACATACTGATTCAACAGCCCCGCAAGCGGCGGCGCAGGCTGCCGGCAATGTTGTTACATTCGGTCAGGCGTCGGACATGGCCGAATTCGGACCATTCCCGCGTGTTTCGTCCATTATCGACAATTGGGCACCATATTACATCGCCCGTACACAGGCGGTGATTGACGGAACTTGGGAAAGCACAGACACGTGGGACGGCATTGCCCCTGGCATGGTGGAAATCGGCGAGATCACAGACGCCGTCCCTGCAGAAGTGAAAGCCTCGGCCGAAGCTATGATCGAAGCCATGCGTGACGGGTCATACCATCCCTTCACAGGTCCACTGAACAAGCAGGATGGGACTGCTTGGCTTGCAGACGGTGAGGTTGCCGATGATGGAACCTTGGCAGGCATGGATTTCTACGTGGAAGGCCTTGCGGCAGAGATCCCACAGTAAATCTTCTTAAAAAGCCGCAAAAGACCCCGCCTTGCCGGTGGGGTCTTTTTTGTTACGCTCGAATCATCGCCCGCTGACAGCGGCCTTCGTCCAGAAGACATGCCCAGTAGCAGGTTCAAAAGTGGCATTTCTGCCAAAGTCAGCCGCCGGCTGCGGCAAAATGGAGAGCTTTGGTACCTTTATCTGGTGAAAAATCAGAAGCGTTTATCACCCAACTTCAGATTGGACAGGCGCGGTTCTTTGCCTTTTCGCAGAACCAATACTGGCCAACAAAGCTGGCGATTCACCTTCTTTTTCGAAACGTTAAGTTTACTTCGGTCGGTCTGACGTCAAACGCTTAAGCCCGAGATGTCGTTCTGAATTGTCGGGACGAGCACGCTACTGAAAATCCAATTTCGAATAATAGCAGGCCGAAATTTCATAGACCGCAATTGTTGACCACTTATGCCCCAATTTTCGCACATTCGGGGGACATTTTAACGAAATCACAATTATGTTCGCGTCCCTCGTAAATGAGATGTTCCTAGTTCCAAATTGTATCACTTGGCAAAAGCCGCAAGGCGACAAATCGCCTGCTTTATGGAGATTCTCATGGCATTTCAAATGTCCCCACTTAGACGAAATTTAGTATCAGCTGCAGCATTGGGTGTTGCCTTGGCAGCACCGCTATCGGCGCAATCCTCTGAAGTAACGCTCAAATCTGCAGACGGTACCGTTAATCTGGTTGGTGAATTTATTGATTTCATCGACAACAACTACGTCATTCGAACTGGTTTGGGTGACCTTCGCGTTTCTGCTGCACGGGTGCGTTGTGAAGGCGCCGCCTGCCCCGACTTTACCGAGAATGATGCTGATGTCATCATGGCTGGCTCGGACACCGTTGGTGACGGTGTGATGCCGCTTCTTTTGTCCGGTTATGCAGGTTTTCTCGATGCAGAGGTAACACAGACGGCGACCGGCAATGGCGGTCAATTCGTCGCCGAAATGATCGGTGATGAAGGATTTGGTGACCCAATCGGATCCTACCTGGTAAGTTCGACCGGATCGAGCAACGCCTTTCAAGCTTTGCTTGATGAGAGCGCTCAGATCGGGATGTCCGCCCGCCGCATTCTGCCGGCAGAGGCACGTGCGCTTCGCGATGCCGGTGCGGGTAACATGATCAGCACGTCGCAGGAACACATCATCGCTGTCGACAGCCTCGTCGTCATTACGCACCCCGCCAATCCTGTCCAATCCATCACCATGGACCAGTTGCGCGGCATTTACAGCGGCACCATTACGAACTGGGCCGAGCTTGGCGGCAACGATGCCCCCATCACCATATTCACACGCCAAGCAGACTCTGGCACCAAAGGCGTTTTTGATGCAGGGGTATTCGGCGATGAGGTCCCTTCCCTGCCAGCAAGCAGTCAGATTGCAAGTGATAACACCGAAATGGCGGCGCTCGTTAACGCTAACGAAGCTGGTATCGGCTTTGTCGGTTACGCATTCCAGCGTGGTGCAAGCGCATTAACGCTTATAAATGACTGCGGCCTGAGCATGACGCCTGATGCATTTTCCGCGCGGACAGAAGAGTATGGGCTGCAGCGCTTTTTGTATCTTTACACACGCGATGACACCCAAGATCAGGCGACCACCGACTTTGTCCGCTATGCCGCGTCTGAGCAAGCCGATGAGGTTATCGCGAAAGCAGGTTTCATCGATCTCGGCGTTGATCGGCGGGCACAGCCATTGGACGGAGGCCGCGCGCGGCAATTGCTGGACCCGTCGGTTGATGCATATGAAGGTGGAATAATGCGGGAAATGCTGGCGCAGATGGTCGATTATGATCGACTGTCGACAACTTTCCGTTTCCGCACCGGCTCGCAAAATCTCGATCAGCGTGGGCGCCTAAACCTGGCCAGACTGGCCGATTACCTGCAAGAACAGCCCAATGGAACAGAGGTTTTGTTCGTCGGTTTCACTGACGATGTGGGGGCTTTTGACAGTAACCGCCAACTGTCTTTCGGGCGTGCAGAACAGGTGATGGCCGAGTTGCAGAATTTCGCGGGTGATCGGTTGGCTGGCATTGAAATGGCCAGCACCGGTTTCGGCGAAATTGCCCCAACGGCCTGCAATACATCAGATAATGAACGCCGGATTAATCGCCGCGTCGAGGTTTGGATCAAATCATAGTCGCACAAAGCCAAGCACGCGACGGGCATCGCGAGCAGATGCCCGCAAGCCCCCGCAACGAAGACCTTCAGTCGCATACAGTCAAAGGCATGCAGCTGACCACAAACACAGGATAGAGTAATGTCAAACGGCAAACCCGCAGCAACATCTTACAGCCTCCATCGTCGGCTAAGCACAACAGCATGTGCCGCCGCACTTGGATTTGGTGCCATGGTCGGCGCCGGTGTTACACCAACCACCGCAGAAGCGCAGTTCATCGATCGGTCGCTTTATGATGGCGGCAAGGCGCGGGTCAATCGCTCTGCGAGCTTACGTTCATTGACCGAGTTGATTGCATCCTCAAGCTGTCGGTTCGACGCGGGAATCGACACGGAAAATGCTCAATCGGATCTATTGGGTGCACGGGATGATTTTGCGGCGATCCTGACCGGGTTGGAAAGCGGAGATAATGCCTTGGGCATGCCAGGCGCAGAAACACGCGCGCGTACGTTGATGTCTATTCGTGCAACCGCCGAGCAATGGTTGCCCATTGAAGATGCGACAAACCGCATGCTCGGAGGCAATGCATCAGACACAGATGCCGCGCTGATCCGTGCATCCTATGATAACCTTTTCGAACAAACTGTTGTTCTGGCGGCAGATGTCTCTGGTCAATATTCCGATCCACAAGAGTTACTGCAGAGTGATGCAACAGTATTGAACTTTGCGGTACGCCAGCGCGCGCTCGCTTATCGCATGACCCGTGCCATGTGCGAATTGGCGACCGGCACCAACGACGCCGGCACCGCCGACGAACTTGCCCAGACCGTAGACCTGTTTGAGCGGACGTTGACCGCCCTGCGCGATGGCTTCCCCGATGCAGGGATCAACCCTCCGCCAAATGACGCTGTAAAAGACAGCCTGAACGCGACCTCAGCGATCTGGCAGGGGCAGCGCGAGATCTTCAGCGCCGTGCTCGCCGGGCAACAACCTAGTGCGCAGGACGTTATGGCAGCCGCTGCGCTGGCGGATGAATTGTCTGTCGGCATGAATAATGCAATTACACTTTATCTGATCGCAAGCCCCGGCCAGGATGGGGTTTACCGTGTACCGCTCGAGGCATATGCGCGGGGTGAACTATCAAAGTGGCTGAATGATCCAGCCTTGATTGACGCGATCAAACTGCAGAATACGCGCCATACCGAGCTTACCGAAGATGAGGTCATTGCACTCGATCAGCAGTGGCGCTCTGAAGCCGGTGCTGGTGGTGGCCCGCTCATCTCTGAATTGTTGTCGCACCCTGTTTCTGCATGGTTACGTGACCAGCAAACAGCAACTGCCGGCTTTGTGACTGAAGTCTTTGTCATGGATGATAAGGGGCTGAACGTTGCGCAAAGCGTTGAGACCTCTGATTATTGGCAGGGTGACGAAGCAAAATGGAAAGAAACCTACCAGGTAGGTCCGGATGCATTGCACATCAGCGATGTGGAATTTGACGATAGTACCGGGTTCTACCAATCGCAGGCTTCTTTGGCGATAAAGGATCCGGCAAGCGGCGCTGTCATTGGTGCCATCACATTCGGGATCAACGTCCAGAACCTGATGTAAATCACCTAAAGTACCGTTCCATAAACGGCTCGCAGAACTGCGGGCCGTTTTTTTATTTCTGGCGGGGCGATCGCGGGGCACATGCGGACGCCCTACGCGTGCAAGGCGACAAACGCCAAGTCAACCTTCCCTTTTGGGCAGCCTAGGTAACCACAACATCTAATAAAACTTGCTTGAAATGCCGCAAATCCGCTAACCTTACGTAAGTGTCGCGGATAAGCGGCCTTGGTGATTGCGGCACTTTTTTCACTTGGGCGAAGATAGCAGTGAATGCTTTGGGGGCCGCTGCTGGATGTTAAAAAGTTAATTGTCACCTTCGGCACATGTTGCCGGATTGTACCAAAGGATCGCCATGGCCTCCGTTATTTCAAACCCGCTCAGCGCGGATATTTTAAACAAAATTTCAGCAACTATTCTCAGCATTGGCCTGTTATCATCGCCTTTACATGCCCAAAACAGCGTGGAACAGGCAAGTATCATCAAAGCGCAATTCATTGAAGATATCGGAGCAAGTCAGCGTATCGACTTTTCCGGGAAATTGCGGATGCTCAGCCAACGCATTGTGGCTGCGGGATGCAACTATGCGGCAGGTATTGATACAACCAGAAGTGGCGCAGTACTTGATGCGACCGCGACGGAATTCCAAAAAATTGTTGACGCATTGGAATTCGGGGACCCCGATCTTGGTATTATCGGTGCCGAAGAACGTCGCAGGACACAAGTTGGGATCAGCAAGCTACGCGAGCTTTGGAACCCCACATATGTAACAGCACAACAGATCGTTGACGGTGACAAAACCTCGGAAACGGTCGCGACACTTGCTGCTCAAAGCGCGCCATTGCTGGAGATGGCGAAGCTCTTGGTAACAGAGATCTCTGGACAATATTCTGATCCAACCGCCCTTTTGCAAGCCGATGCGCTTATCATCGACATCGCTGGACGCCAACGAATGCTGGCTCAAAGGATATCAAAAAACGTGTGTCTTGCCAGTATGGAGATTAATACTGAGACGGCCGTCAACGAACTCACAACCGCAAGCCATCTGTTTGAGACATCATTGATGGCGCTGCGCCATGGAATGGAAGCTGCGGGCGTGAAGGCACCGCCAAACGAAGAAATTGCAGTTGGTCTGGATGTCGTGATTGAGGACTGGGACGGGATTAAGCCAATCGTGGAGCAAGTCATTGCAGGCAACGACATAGACGGTGAGCAAAGAGAAATCATGTTTAACGGCTCACTTATGATGACCGGTGACATGAATAAGGTCGTCGGCATGTATTCAGAGGCGTCCAAACTTGGACTGTGACCGCAAGGACTGATCCTTATGGTAGCATATCAATACGGGCTGTAACTTCGCGCGCTGTCGCTGCAGACTATCCGACGTGAAGGAAGGATAAATGCAGAACAGCGTCGCTTTACTTGGTGTGAAAGGCGGACCTGCTATCAGGCCCGGGTCACATATGCCCACTTCTGTATTGCTACAGATGGAGGGCACAAACATTGTCGTTGATGCCGGTCTCGGTGTAACGCGCGCTATTTGTGATCAAGGTGTCCCCCTGACCAGTATTGATCTGATCTTCATCACACACCTGCATTCTGATCATTATCTCGAACTCGGACCGCTGCTCCATACGGCATGGACGGCGGGGCTGAACCGCCCGATCCCTGTCATCGGACCAACGGGTCTTCGTCAGTATTGGGCTGGCTTTCGAGAGGCCATGCAGTTCGATATTGATTTGCGGATCCTGGATGAAGGGCGATGCGATTTCAGCATGTTGGCCGACATCCGTGAGATAAATGATCAAGCAACCTTCGGCGAAGTGCAAGTCAAGGCGATGCGAAATTATCATCCCCCAATTGAGGACAGCTATGCTTTGCGATTTGATGCTGGTGGCTGTTCGGTCGTTTTGTCAGGGGATACGGCCTATCTTACGCAGATGGCTTCATTTGCGCAGGACGCTGATCTTCTGGTGCATGAGGCGATGCTTCCTGAAGGTGTCGCGGCCTTGTGCGCGCGCATGACGAATGGCGACGACAGACTGCGCGAACACATTTTGCGCAGCCATACGAGCGCCGTTGACGTTGGAAAGATCGCGCGCGATGCCTGCGTCAAACGCCTTGCGCTGCACCATTTTGTGCCAGATGGCGACCCAGACTTCACGGATCACGACTGGGAAGCCGCGATCCGCCAGCATTGGGAAGGTCCGCTTTACCTTGGCAAAGATGGCCTGCGCATTCCGCTTTGATTGCGTAGAACTGATTGCCCCTACCCTGCGCCCCCGCTATCTAAAGCCAAACCTGTTTTTTAGCGGAGCGTCCTCAATGGCCAGCAATCAATTCGTCTATTTCATGGACGGCGTGTCTAAAACATATCCTGGTGGCAAGAAGGTGTTCGAGAACATCCGCCTTAATTTTTTACCCGGCGTCAAAATCGGCGTGGTCGGCGTGAACGGCACCGGGAAATCGACCCTGATGCGGATCATGGCGGGCCAGGACAAGGAGTTTGCGGGCGAAGCATGGGCGGCCGAAGGCGCGCGGGTGGGGTATCTGCCGCAAGAGCCTGAACTGGACCCTGCGCTGTCCGTCCGCGAAAATGTCATGCTGGGCGTGGCCGACAAGAAAGCGATCCTGGACCGTTACAATGAAGTTGCCATGAACTATTCCGAAGAAACCGCGGATGAGATGGCGCAACTGCAAGATCAGATTGACAGCCAGAACCTTTGGGATCTGGACGCGCAGATCGACATTTCGATGGAGGCTTTGCGCTGCCCGCCAGACGACGCCCATGTCGACACCCTATCGGGCGGTGAAAAACGTCGTGTCGCACTTTGCAAACTGCTGCTTGAGGCGCCCGACATGCTGCTTTTGGATGAACCAACAAACCATCTGGACGCCGAAACAATCGCGTGGCTGCAGCAGCATCTGATCGACTACAAAGGTACCTGCCTGATCGTCACACACGACCGGTACTTTCTTGACGCAATTACAGGCTGGATTCTCGAACTCGACCGCGGGTCGGGCATACCGCACGAAGGGAACTACTCCAGTTGGCTAGAGGCAAAGGCCAAACGTCTGGAAAAGGAAGCGAAAGAAGACAAATCCAAACAGCGCACTTTGGCACGCGAACTGGAATGGATGCGCCAGGGCGCCAAGGCCAGACAAGCAAAATCCAAGGCACGCATCGCATCTTACAACGAGTTGGCCAACCAGTCTGAACGCGAAAAAGTTGGACGGGCACAAATTATCATTCCGAACGGGCCGCGCCTCGGATCGAAAGTGATCGAGGTTGAAGGCCTGAAAAAGGCCATGGGGGACAAGCTGTTGATTGAGGGGCTGAGTTTTGATCTGCCACCGGGCGGTATCGTCGGTGTCATCGGTCCAAACGGGGCGGGGAAATCGACACTGTTTTCAATGCTGACAGGTCAGAATGAACCTGATGAAGGCACCGTAGCTTACGGCGATACTGTCAAGCTGGCGTATGTTGATCAGTCCAGAGATGCGCTGAGCGCGGATGCAACCGTTTGGGAAGAAATCAGCGGCGGCGCAGAGATTATTGAACTGGGCGATGCCTCTATGAATTCACGGGCATATTGCTCGGCTTTCAACTTCAAAGGTGGCGATCAGCAAAAGAAGGTTGGTCTTTTGTCAGGTGGGGAACGCAACCGCGTCCACATGGCGAAACTACTGAAGTCCGGCGGCAATGTGCTGTTGCTAGACGAGCCGACCAACGATCTGGATGTTGAGACACTTCGCGCATTGGAGGATGCTCTTGTAAGCTTTGCGGGTTGTGCGGTCGTCATTAGCCACGATCGCTTTTTCCTTGATCGCATTTGCACCCATATTCTTGCGTTCGAAGGCGACGCGCATGTCGAGTGGTTCCAAGGTGCTTTTACCGACTACGAAGAAGACAAAAAGCGCCGACTTGGTGCGGATGCATTGGAGCCAAAGCGCATGAAACATAAGAAGTTCGTGCGTTAAGGTAACATTCAACACGACGTTCTGGTGCATCGATAACACAGCAAGGCTTCAAGTTCTTTGCGACGCCCAATCCGCTTTGCGGGAAGGCTCTGCGTCGGTACGACTATGACCATAAAATATGTGTCGGCACGCTGCTGTGCCGCGTCTACCGAACTGCCGAATTGAAAGGTCTTTTATGAAGAAGTTTTGTGCCGTGTTAGCGATTGGAATGGGTACTGCAGGAGTGGCTCAGGCAGAGTCCGAATGGGAAGGACCCTATGGCGGGGTAACGCTCGCGTTTATGAGCGGGGACAACACATATGAGGACGAAACGACCTCAAAATTCGAACTTGAAGGGGGAATGATCGGCGCGTTCGGTGGATACAATATCTTCACAGGTCGGTTCATTGCTGGCGCCGAAATAGCATTTTTAACTGGTGCAGCGAACGAAGAGGACTTCGAAGGCCAGTACGAATACACTTCGTTAACAGACTTCAAAGCACGGGTCGGGATCGATGATGGTGACCTGATGCCATATGGCGTTATCGGAGCATCTTTCGGCACTTTTTCGGTAGATGAGGACGGAAGCGATGTCCGCAATTTCGAAGAGACCGAAACAGGTATTTTGGTGGGCGTTGGCATTGAGTATGCTATTGACGACGAGTTTAGTGTCGGTGGTGAGTTCATCTCTCGCATCTTCGACTTTGAATCTCGCCCGGAAGCCGACTTGGCAGAGGTCAATGCGACCGTCAATAGTTTCGCCATTCGCGGTGCCTATCGTTTTTAGGCGGACGTGTGACGAGGACGTTGATTAAACCAAAGCGGCACTGCTTGTCGTCAATGCAAAGGGTTTTGACAGGGTCGCATATCGCGGCATTCGTGATGCAGTACTCTTGCCGAACGACCTTGTCGAAAGGCGTGGCAGGCATTTGCCCGTTTTATGAATTCACCTGATAGGCCTTGCCTTTTGGGTAAAGTCACCCCATGTCCAGCACGCGGACGTTATCCAACTCGACCCACTGTTTTCCATCAAGGCTACAGTCTCTCGATTTTGCACTGACGAAGCCAGGCTGTCGCAATATCGCGGACAGCATTGATACTAAAGGAAAAACACGATGGCGAATGGCACCGTGAAATGGTTTAACGCAACAAAAGGCTACGGCTTTATCGCACCTGAAGGTGGCGCAAAGGACGTGTTCGTCCACATCTCTGCTGTCGAACGTTCGGGCATGACAGGCCTTCAGGACGACCAGAAAGTGACATTTGATATTGAAGCCGGACGCGATGGACGCGAGTCTGCTATAAATATTGCGCTCGCTTAAAGTCAAGTGATGCTGGCAGGTGCACATATTTGTGCGCCTGCTTTTGTTTGCTGCCCGTATAGCAATAATGTTGCGAGTTCCTTTCTTTTTGTTGCCGATTCGGATATGATAAGACTTGCAACGTAACTCTATCGACTACTGTCTCCTTTAACGGCCCAGTCATGCGATTGAAGTTTGACCGAGCCGCACCGCTGCACTTCCGCGAGCGGAAAATATAAGGAAGACGAAGACATGGCTTCAGGCACTGTCAAATGGTTCAACACGACTAAAGGTTACGGGTTCATCGCACCTGATGGCGGGAGCAAGGACGTATTTGTCCATATCTCTGCTGTTGAACGCTCGGGCTTGACCGGGCTGAAAGACGACCAGAAGGTGAATTTTGATATAGAAGCGGGTCGTGATGGTCGCGAAAGCGCCGTGAATCTTACCCTGGCCGACTAGTTCGGGCGACAAAACTGCGAAAAGGGCGCCCGTTTCGGCGCCCTTTTGCTTTTGCAAGTCGCAATGCTAAGGACCGGTCCAGTCCACATCGTCAGCCTTTTCAACCTTAAGCGTACCATCTGCATATGGTTTCATCATTGCCTTAGCAGTTTCCTCATCCTCGCTAAGCCATTGATCAAGGTGCTCCTTTTCCAAGATCACGCCCATCCGATGATGAATGTCGCGCACATCTGCCGAGGGTGCGCATGTGATCGTCGCCACTTGCGACACCTGCACACCACCCGGCCCGTCCCACACATCAAAGATTGCAGCAAAGTAAAGCAGCTTGCCATCCTTACGCGTGATGCGCCACGCTTGCTTGCGTCGTGCTTCACCGGTCCATTCGTACCAGCCTTCGACCGGCACAACGGCTCGTTTCACGTCTGCAAAGGCGGATTTGTCAAAGACGCTTTCAGACCGCGCGTTGATGATTGTCTCCATAACGGGTCGTCCACGCGCATTGACGCGCCCCACCGGGATCATGCCCCAGCGCATTTTCTGCGCGCCATCTGCTGTTAGCGTGATCACGTCCTGCCCAGGCGCGATATTCATGCGAGGCGGATCACTGATCCCGCAAGCGTCCCGTGTAAGAAAAAACCGCCCTGGCATCGGTCAGTCCACCGCAGCGACAAGTTCTAGAATAGTCGGGCCCATGGCCGCGACAATTGCTGCAACGCCATCACGATTGGGATGAATGCCATCAGATTGCAAAAATGCCCCCATATCGGCCTGTGTCCCTGCCGCCACCCGCAAGCCCGACGCAAAATCGGCGTAGAGTGGCACGTCATATTTCGCAGACAAATCTACATACATGCTTTTAAACTGCGTCTGATACGCCGGGCCATAATTCGCGCCAATCTGCAAACCGACCAACAACATGGCCACATCTGCTTCTGCGCCAGCTGACAGGATCCCATCAAGGTTCTGGCGGCTCACATCAGGGTCAATCCCACGCAGAAAATCGTTCCCGCCAAGGCTGACGATCATGGCATCCACATCCGGCGTCAGGGTCCAGTTAACCCGGCTCAGCCCTCCTGCAGTCGTGTCCCCCGAAACGCCGGCATTTATCACCTTTACGTCGGCCCCCTGCCCTTGCAACCATGCCTCGAGCTGCGGCACGAACCCTTCGGCCTGCGGCAAGCCATAGCCTGCTGTCAGGCTGTCGCCCAATGCTGCAATGGTGACTGTCTCGGCCTGTGCGGCCACGCTGGTTATCAAAACCGCGGCACTCAGGTTGCGGAGCCTTGAAACCGCCCCATATCCAACTGAAACGATCTGTTTAGAGGCGTGCCGCATGACTGACCCCGTATTGACCATCGCTAATGCCAACCTGTCGCTTGACGGAAATGCAGGGCGCGTGGACATCCTGCATGACATCTCGCTGACAGTTGCGGCGGGGGAAACCTTGGGGCTTGTCGGGCCAAGCGGGTCTGGCAAATCATCACTCCTCATGCTCATGGGCGGGCTGGAACAGGCCTCATCTGGTCAGATCATGGCTTTAGGCCAGGACCTGACAACAATGAACGAAGACCAACTGGCCCGCTTTCGCAGAGACAATATGGGGGTGGTTTTCCAATCTTTCCACCTGATCCCGACGATGACGGCGTTAGAGAATGTGGCGACCCCCCTGGAATTGGCTGGCGCACGGGATGCGTTTGACCGCGCAGAGGCGGAATTGCAGGCGGTGGGATTGGTCGATCGGATGGATCACTACCCCAACCAGATGTCGGGCGGCGAACAGCAGCGCGTGGCACTCGCCCGCGCCTCGGCCCCCCGGCCTCGGTTGCTCCTTGCGGATGAACCAACGGGCAATCTTGATGAAGCAAACGGGCAAGCGATCATTGATCTGCTGTTTGATCTGCGCGACCGGCATGGTGCGACGCTGATCATGGTCACGCACTCCAACGAACTTGCGGGTCGATGTGATCGGGTCGTGCGATTGCGTGATGGACGGATCGACGAAGCAATGGCAAAGGCCGCTGAATGAGCCTCTCGGTCGCGTCCCGTTTCGCCACACGCGAGTTGCGCGGAGGTCTGCGCGGATTCCGCGTTTTTCTCGCCTGTTTGGCGCTTGGCGTGGCAGCCATTGCGGCTGTAGGCACAGTACGCGCGGGGATCGAGGCAGGGTTGAAACGCGACGGTGCCGCGCTGCTGGGTGGCGATGCAGAGGTGGAATTCACCTATCGCTTCGCCCGCGAGGACGAGCTGGCATGGTTGCGATCCATCGCTGAGAATATCTCGGAAACCGTTGATTTCCGTTCCATGGCCGTGGTCGAACGCGATGGTGAGACCGAACGCGGCCTGACCCAAATCCGCGCAGTCGATGACGCGTATCCATTGGTTGGCGCAATCCAGTTAGACCCTGCAATGCCGCTCGACACAGCACTCGCTGATTATGGTGCCGTGATGGAGCGGGTACTGGCAGACCGGCTGGCACTTGGACCGGGTGATGCATTTCGACTGGGCGAGCAGGAATTCACCTTGCGCGCCATCCTCGATCGCTATCCCGATAATGCCGCTGGGGGTTTTGGCCTGGGTCCGCGCACGATTGTGCTGACTGAGGATCTTGCGAGCTCCGGCCTGATTGCCGAAGGCACACTCTTTTCGACCCAATATCGGCTGGACTTGCCCGATGGCACGGACCTGCAAGCGTTAAAGGATCAGGCCGAAACAGAATTCCGCGATAGCGGCCTGCGCTGGCGCGACAGCCGCCGGGGCGCAGGCGGAGTGGAAGAGTTCGTGGACCGCATCGGAGCGTTCCTGATCCTTGTTGGGCTGTCCGGTCTTGCAGTCGGCGGTGTTGGCGTCTCCGCTGCAGTGCGGGCCTATCTGGCGGGCAAGACCGGTGTCATTGCCACACTGAAAACACTGGGCGCAACCCGCCAAACAATTTTCCTGACCTATTTCCTGCAGACCGGCGCGCTTACCCTTCTGGGCATCATCATCGGTTTGATCCTTGGTGCCAGCTTACCGGTCCTCTTCGCGCCGCTCATCGAGGCGCGCCTGCCCATCCCCGCTGCGTTCGCCATCTATCCGCAACCACTGGTCGAGGCGGCAATCTACGGCCTGCTTGCAGCCTTGATCTTTACTCTCTGGCCGCTCGCCAAGACAGAAGACATTCGCGCCGCTACACTGTTCCGCGATGCTTTTGCTGCATCAAGAATGCTACCAGCGGCACGCTACCTGATCGCTATCGCAGCCCTTCTCGCGATGCTGATCGGCGCAGCCATTTGGTTCTCCGGAACGGCATTCCTGACACTGTGGACAGCGGGTGGGATCGCCGGATCACTATTAATCCTGATCCTGGCCGCCATTCTGATCCGCTGGATCGCGCGCCGTCTGCGCCGCCCAACACGCGGGCACACAGCGCTGCGTCTCGCCTTTGGTTCTATCGGTGCACGTGGAGGCGAGGCGACATCGGTTGTGCTTTCGCTCGGCCTTGGTCTAACGGTGCTTGCCACGGTCGGGCAAATTGACGGCAACCTGCGCAGTTCCTTCTCAGACGACCTACCCGCCGTCGCGCCAAGCTATTTCTTTGTCGATATCCAACCCGACCAGATCGACGGCTTCCGAGAGCGGCTGGACACAGATAGCGCGGTCAGCCGTGTTGATAGCGCACCGATGCTGCGTGGCATCATTACCCAGATCAACGGAATCCCTGCGGAAGACTTTGCTGATGGTCACTGGGTCGTGCAAGGCGACCGGGGCGTCACCTATTCCGACGCGCAACTTGACGGCACAGAAGTGACCGCCGGCGCTTGGTGGCCCGAAGGCTATACCGGTCCACCCCAGATCAGCTTTGCCGAGGAAGAAGCGCTCGAAATCGGCCTGCAGATCGGTGACACAATGACAGTGAACATCCTTGGCCGTGACATAACAGGCAAAGTCACGAGCTTTCGCAATGTGACGTGGGAGGATGCAGGGATCGGCTTTGTCCTCGCCATGAATGAAAGCGCGCTGGCCGGTGCGCCGCACAGCTGGATTTCCACCGTCTATGCAGAGCCTGAGGCCGAAGCGCAGATCCTTCGCGATCTGGCCACCGCCTATCCCAATATCACCGCGATCCGGATCCGGGATGCGATTGATCAGGTCATTGAACTGGTTGGCGGCATCTCTGCAGCGACGCGCTATGGCGCGCTGATTACGTTGATCACCGGGTTTCTGGTATTGATTGGTGCGGCCGCCGCCGGCGAACGGATGCGGACCTACGAAAGTGCGGTACTGAAAACCCTTGGTGCCTCCCGCAAGAGTATTCTGACCAGCTTCGCCTTGCGCGCCGCCCTTCTTGGTCTTGCCGCCGGCACCGTCGCCTTGGGCGCTGGCATCCTTGGCGGCTGGGCGGTATCCACGTTCATCATGGAGACTGATTATTCAGTGATTTGGGGCAACGCCCTTCTTATCATCGGGGGCGGTGTATTGGCATCCACCCTTGCCGGTCTTGCCTTTGCCTGGCGTCCACTCGCCGCAAAACCCGCACGCGTCCTGCGGGCCCGCGGATGAGTGATCCGGCCTTCTTCGGCTATGGCAGCCTCGTGAACCTTGGCACTCACGATTATGCCGATCCCACACCCGCAACACTGAAAGGTTGGCGACGGGTGTGGCGGACCACCAGCTTGCGTGAAACGGCTTATTTGTCCGTCGAACGGTGCATAAAGACCGAGATCAAGGGGATCATCGCCCATGTGCCGGGCGCGGACTGGGTGGCACTTGACGCACGCGAGGCCGCGTATCGACGCCATGATGTGACGCTTGACGTCGGCCATCACAAACCCACCGCAGTCTATCAGATCGAACCAAGCCACGTCGCACAGACCGGCCCACAGACCATCCTGCTCAGCTATATCGACACAGTGGTCCAGGGCTTTCTACATGTCTTTGGCGAGGAGGGCGTAACGCATTTCTTTGACACAACCGACAACTGGCAGCCGATCATCAACGACAGGGCGCACCCAAGGTACCCACGGCATCAGCCGCTCAGCCATTCTGAGCAAGGCCTTGTCGATCATCATCTAGCGGCGGTGATGCAGAATGCTGAATAGGCGGGCCTGCCTCTGAAACGGTTCCCGCTGATCTGTCTTGGGCGTTGGATCCGCCATGATACGACGGGCCAGCAGATAGGCGACCACGGCAAAGACCCCACCACCCAGATATTGCCCGATCAGCACGCCCGGCGCGCCGTATAACGCCGCACCTACCATCACAAACGGCACCGTGCCCAGCGTATTTCGGCCCCAGTTGACGATTGTGGAATAGAACGGATGTCCCAGATTGTTAAAGGATGCATTGGCAACGAAAATCACACCGTTAAAAAAGAACAGCAACGATAGCGGCCCGGCAAAAAGGAACACAAGCGTCAGTGCGATGCCATCCAGCTGGAAAAGCCACGCCAGACCCGGTCGGGCCAGAAACAGCAATGCGGAAACGACAACCACAACCAGCCCCGAAAACATCAGTCCTTCGCGAAACGCACCGCGCACGCGGTCATTCAATCCCGCGCCCGCATTCTGGCCGATGATCGGCCCAATCGCGCCAGACAGCGCAAATATGATCCCAAATCCAATCGGGGTGATACGCGCAACAATCGCCATCCCGGCGACGGCCTCTTCCCCGTATTCCGCCATGGAGCGGGTGACATAGGCCTGCCCGACAGGTGTGGCCAACTGCGTCAGGATCGCCGGTACGGCGATGGCCAGAATGGGCCGGATATCAATCGAAAGGCTTGCAGGCGTGGGCTTATCGAAACCGCCGTAATACTTGATCAAAGGCTGCAAAGCGACGATCGCAATCACGATGCGTGCCGATACACTGGCAAGTGCCGCACCCATCAATTCCAGATCCAGCCCAAAGATCAGGATCGGGTCGAGCACGGCATTCACCAGCCCTCCCCAAATCGTCGCCATCATCGCGCGGCGCGCATCGCCATGGGCGCGCAGGATCGCGCCACCGATCATACCGACCATCAGGAACGGCAAGGATGGGACGATGATTTGCAGATACATCACGGCGAGATTGAGCGTCTCGCCCGTCGCACCCATCAGTCCGGCAAGGAACGCGAGATTAAACCAAACAACAGCGGCAAAGATCGCCCCAAAGATGACGCCATAGATCAGCGAATTGGTTGCCCGACGCCGCGCTTCCTCCGCCTCGCCGGCGCCTAAAGCACGGGCCACCAAGGCTCCTGCAGCAATTGCCATGCCGATCCCGAACGAGGTCGTAAAGAACAGGATCGCCCCGGCATAACCGACCGCCGCCGCGAGTTCCGCCTTGCCCAGCATCGAGATGAAGATCATGTCGACAAAATCGACCAAAAAAACCGCCATCAACCCGATGGAGGCAGTGAACGACATCACCGAAATATGGCCAAAAAGACTGCCTTGGGTAAATTTCGCCTGCGCGTCGGCCATCAGGACCGCAGGACCTGAATGGCGAATGGAAGGGTTTTCAGTTTTCGCATCTCTAACGCCGTCCGCCTTTCAACACTGATTACAAGCGTGTCGCCATGCCGCACATCTTGCAAGGAAAAAGGGTCAGCCTCGGCCCAGCCCATCTGCAGCGTCAGAACTTGCGCACCGGCGGGCAGGATTGCTAAGGCGTCTTGCCATGCTTGATCTGAAGGATCTCCTGACCATCGACCTTTACGCGCAGTGGGCGCAGGAAGCCGAAGAATCCACGCAAACGGCGGATGGTGATCGTCCGTGTCTCAGACACCCGGTTTTTTCTGCAAAAGTGGCATGACGTCAGCCATTTCTGGCCCGCGTTCCCGCCCGGTTACGGCCTTGCGCAGCGGCATAAACAGCCCCTTACCTTTGCGACCCGTCGCCTCTTTGACGGCACTTGTCCATTGCCCCCAAGTCTGTGGTCCGTAAGGAAGCGGCGGCAGTAATTCAAAGGCTTGCTCCACGAAATCTCGGTCTTCATCCGCGATCAGCGGTGTCGGACCATCGCGGAACAGCGCCCACCAACCGGCCACATCATCAAGAGAGTTGATGTTATCACGCACCACGTTCCAGAACGGTTCCGCCAAGTCGTCCGGCACACCAGCCGAAACTAATACATCGGCAACATCCGCAGCAGCCAAAGTCGCCAGATGGCGCGCAGTCAGCGGGCCCAGATCGTCCGCATCAAACTTGGTCGGGGCCGAACCGAATTTGGTCAGGTCAAATCCCGCGACCACCTCTTCTACATTGGCACGTAGCTCCACAGGGTCCGAAGACCCCAACCGCGCCATGAGCGACAGGACCGCCTGCGGTGCTATCCCCTTTTTGCGTAAGTCGCGCAGCGCCAGTGTGCCAAGACGCTTTGACAGCGCCTCTCCCTGCGGACCGGTCAGCAGCGAATGATGTGCAAAGCGTGGGACATCCCCGCCCAATGCCTTGATCATTTGTATTTGGGTGGCCGTATTCGTTACGTGATCCGACCCACGCACGACATCCGTGATCCCCATTTCGGTATCATCCACAACCGAAGCGAGCGTATACAAAATCTGCCCGTCATTTTTGAACAACACCGGATCACTGACGGATGAGGCATCAATCGAGATGTCCCCGATAATACCATCGGTCCATTCGATCCGCTCATGATCAAGCTTGAACCGCCAATGCGAACCACGTTCGGCGCGCAACCGGTCCTTTTCATCTTCGGACAAGGACAGCGCCGCCCGGTCATAGACCGGTGGTTTGCCCATATTCAGCTGCTTCTTGCGCTTGAGGTCCAGCTCTGTCGGCGTCTCGAAACACTCATAGAGCCGACCCATATCGATCAGGCGCTGCTTGGCCTCCAGATAACGATCCATCCGCGCGGACTGATGCTCGACCCGGTCCCATGTCAGGCCCAGCCAGGTCAGATCTTCCTTGATCCCGTTGATGTATTCATCCTTCGACCGCTCCTGATCTGTATCATCGATCCGCAGAATGAACGTCCCACCGTTCTGCCGGGCAATTGCATAGTTGAACAAGGCAGCCCGCAGGTTGCCGATATGCAGCCAACCGGTGGGTGACGGGGCGAATCTTGTTGTGGTCATGGGCAAGGGTCTCCTGTTGCGCCACGCTTTGTCATGGCTGCGCAAATTTGTCCATCCAGACAGGCCCGCTCACGAGACTGTTGCTTGCCGCGACAAAGCGACGCTCTAACCTATATCACTTAAGGTCATGGAAAGGTCTTCGTCATGAAACTCACACGCCGCCAAACTCTTCTTTCCGGGGCTGCCCTGCCCCTTGCCGCGACAGCGCCCAGCATTGCGGCCGCTGACGGGCACGCCGCCGCGTTGCCGACACACCGCGATTTCACCTTGGGCGATTTCAAGGTAACAACCCTCCTTGCCGGCAGCCGCAGTGTCGGCGACCCGCAGACCATCTTCGGCATGAATGTCGATGCCGAGACATTTTCCGACGTCAGCGCCGCCAACTTTATCCCTGACGATGTGGCGCAGTTCTTTTTCACGCCCACAGTTGTGAATACCGGGGAAGAGGTGATCCTGTTCGACACCGGCCTGAACCCTGGTGGCACAGGTGCGGCTTTGAACGCCGCAGGCTACACACCGGCTGACATCACCCATGTGGTCATCACACACATGCATGGTGACCATATTGGCGGGCTGGCCGATGAGAGCGGCGCTGAGACATTTACCAACGCCGCCTATCTCACGGGTCAGGTCGAATTCGATCATTGGGCAGGTGCCGAGAACGACAATTTCGAAGCAAAAGTGCGCCCGCTGGCCGAGAAATTCACCTTCCTCGGCGACGGTGATGCGGTGCGATCGGGTGTCACGGCCATGGCCACCTTTGGGCACACGCCCGGGCATATGGGCTTCATGCTGGAAAGCGGGGGCAAGCAGCTGTTCCTGATGGCCGATATCGCAAACCACTATGTCTGGTCAGTTGGCTATCCCGATTGGGAGGTCCGTTTCGACATGGACAAAGCTGCGGCAGCCGCCACACGCCGTCGGGTGATGGATATGGCAGCGACAGACCGGGTCCCCCTGATCGGCTACCACATGCCATTCCCCGGTATGGGCTACATCGAAACTCGCGATGACGGGTTCCGCTACATCCCACACAGCTATCAGCTGATTTGATAAACAAACGCCACCCGGTCCGTCCGGGTGGCCGTCAGCCTGACATCACGGGCCAGCGTTTGGCAAGATCGTCCAGACCGGCCCGCACAATCTCTTCCACCACGTCCATATCCACATCGGCCAGCTTGTTGATGTAAAGGCAAGATTTACCAAGCTTATGCTTGCCCAAGCGGTCCAGCATGGGTGCGTATTCAGCATAGCCCGGCATAATGTAGAGCACCAAATTCGCCTTGCGTGGGCTGAAACCCGTGGCCAGCATCTCACCCGTACGACCGCTATCGTAGGTATAGTCGTACTTGCCATAACCGATCAGCGAAGGCCCCCACATCTTCGGCGCCCAACCTGTGACTCTGCGAAACATCGCATCCAAGGTCTCGGCATCGGCCCGACGCACGGGGTGATCAACGGTTGCAATGAAGTCGGCAACGCTTTCGGCGGTCGGTTTCGTCTTGTTCTCAGCCATGGTTCATGTCGGTGTAACGGGCCAAATCTTACCCAGATCTTCGATGCCGGTGCGCACCAGTTCCTCAAGCACATTCATGTCCACATCCGCAAGCTTGTTGATATAGAGACAAGCTTTGCCTTTTTTGTGCTTACCGAGATGGTCAAGGATATGGTCGTAATCCTGGTATCCCGGCATGATGTAGAGCACTTGGTTGGCCTTGCGCGGGCTGAATCCTGTGGCTTGGCAAGTTCCGGAATGGCCACTGTCATACATGTAATCGTAACTGCCGTACCCGATGATCGAGGATCCAGCCATGTATGGCTGCCATCCGGTCACACGGCGAAACATCGCGTCTAGCGCCTGAGCGTCGGCGCGGCGTGTCGGATGCTCAACGGCGGCGACGAAATCCGCAACGCTGGGTATTTGGGTCCCTGCCATGAGAAATGATTAACACATCAGGTCCCCTCCTCGAAAGGGTTCCCCGTGTGCACGTCCCAAACGCCGCTTGGGGCGCCCATTATCTCTGTCCGACCCTCGCGCAAGTACTTGCCCATCTTTTCAAGCCGGATGCTGATCAGTTTGATAATATCATTCGCCTCATGCGTCAGCTGGATCACATCCAGAACTGTTTTGCTATCAGAGGTTTCAAAAGTCAGGCGGTCAAATCTTGCACTAAGCGGGCGGGTCTTTGTCACGCGTATCAGGTCCTCCAACTGAATCGGCATATCGCCTTGGACGGTCCGCACGCGGATGGCGTCATCCGAAAGCGTCAGGACAATGCGTGGTGTGCGGCGTGGAAAGGCCGCCCAGAGGCCCATCAGCAGGACACCCGGACCGGCCAAGAAGAAAAACAGATCCGCAGAAACCCCGCGTGGGGGCAGTCCGAACCGGGCCCAAAACAAGGTTAGTGGAAGGCCAATGAATACCAAAAGCCCGCCGCCAGCGCGCCGCTGCCGAAAGGATTCGCGAATATGCGTTTCAACCACCAGCCGCCTCTTTGCGGAACCGGTTTACCAATGCATCAAAGCGCGTCTGATACGTGTTCATCTTCTCGCCGTCTGTCTTACTGTTCAGAAACGGGCGGCGCCTACCCGTCACCATCACGTCCTTGCCGCCGATCTTGTGGCCCATCACCTGATACGCGGACAGCGCGTTGGCCCGAATATCCGGACGCATCGCGGCCAGATAGGCAAATTCGGACACATCAAGCGTATTGGGCAACCACAGGTCGGTCAGCGCCTTACATCGCGCCAAGGGGCGTAGACTGTCATCACCCAGCTTCAGCGCCACCAGCCGCAACTCGCGCAGGTCAGGCAGCTCTGTAAGTGGTTCAAGTGTGTCGATCACTTGTGTCGTGTTCATCCCGCCGGAAATCGTCAGCGCCTGTAGCGTCGGCATCTGCGCCAGCACAGCAATGTCGTTGCAATAGCGCAGATCATCCAGCACCAACGCATCCAGCGGCAGCTCTGCTAACGGAGAAAGGTCTGCCAGTTTCTGCACCCACCACAATTGCAACCCGCGTAGACGCTTCATCCGAGCAAGCGGCGCTATCGTGGTTGTCCGCAAACCCTTGAAGCCCAGGTAAGCGACATCGACATGCGCGCAAAGCTGCGCCAACTCCGCTTCGTTCACCGACAGACCAAACGCCGCATGACCTTCGATGTTGGCAGTCAAATCACGGATACGGTGCAAGGTACCATCGACAAAAACGAAACCACCTTGGCCTTCAGGCACGGTGGCAGGACCGGTTGCTTTGTCACTATCCGCCGCCAGTTCTGCAAGCAGAGGGAATTGCGGTTCAACTGCCATCACGCCACCTGTTGACTATCGGATAGCGACGATCCAACCAGAATGCTCGGTTGGAAAGACGTGGGCCGGGGGCCGACTGGAAACGCTTGTATTCACTTATATAGATCAGGTGCTCGACGCGTTTGACGGTATCGCGGTCATACCCCGCCGCCACGCAATCCGAGACAGAGGCGTCTTGATCCACCAGCATCTCTAAAATGCCGTCCAGCACATCGTAGGGCGGCAGACTATCTTCGTCCTTCTGATCTGGGCGCAACTCTGCCGAGGGCGGTTTGTCGATGATCGCCACCGGCACAACCTCACCCGCCGGGCCCTTCATCCAGTCATAGTGATGCGCATTGCGCCAGCGTGCTGCAGCAAAGACCCGAGTCTTGTACATATCCTTGATCGGGTTATAGCCGCCCGACATATCGCCATAAATTGTGGCATAGCCTACCGCGACCTCAGACTTGTTCCCGGTGGTCAGCAACATTTCGCCGAACTTGTTGGACTGGGCCATTAGCAAGAGGCCGCGAATACGGGATTGGATGTTTTCTTCGGTCAGATCCTCTTCCAAGCCGTCGAAAAGCGGTGCCAATGCCTCGGTCACCGCAGCGCGCGGTCCTGCAATGCTGATTGTATCGTATTTGACGCCCAGCGCCTCTGCCGCAGCCGCCGCATCGTCCAGTGATCCCTGACTTGTGTACTCTGACGGCAGCATCACGCAGCGCACGTTCTCTGGCCCCAGCGCATCAACAGCGATGGCCGCAACGATTGCACTGTCGATTCCCCCGGAAAGGCCCAGAAGCACCTTTTTGAAGCCCGTCTTGCGCATGTAATCGCGCAAGGCTTCGACCATGACGCGATAATCTTGCGCCATGTCATCGGGCAGCAGCGCCTTTTCACCCTCAATTGCACGCCAACCATCATCGGTCGGTTCGAAATCGACATGGGCATATCCCGTCTCAAAAACCGGCATCTGCAGCGACAGCTTGCCACCAGGGTTCAATACGAAAGATCCACCATCAAACATCTGGTCATCTTGCCCGCCGACCATGTTGAGATAGACCATGGGCACACCATTCTCGATGACACGTGACACCATTGTATGCATGCGGATCGGGAACTTGTTGCGGAAGTATGGTGATCCGTTGGGCACCAGCAGTATCTCGGCGCCGCTTTCAGTCATCGCCTCGCAGACATCCGGATACCATGCATCTTCGCAAATAGGTGCACCGATGCGCGGGCCGTTATTCATTGCAAAAGGTCCCGCGATATCCGCGCTTTTGAACAACCGCACCTCATCAAAAACAGTGAAGTTAGGAAGGAAATGCTTGCGCATCCGGGCGATGACCTCACCGCCACGCAGCGTGTAGTAGGCGTTGTATAAACGCTCTTCCTCAATCACGGGGCAGCCAATCGTCAATGCCGGACCATCGGCGCAATCAGCAGCCAACTGCATCAGATGGGCCTGTGCATCCGCGACAAAGGCGGGCTTCATCACTAGGTCCTGCGTCTGATAGCCCACCAGGAACATCTCGGGCAGTGCCACCAGATCGGCATCCGCCGCCTTGCCCGCAGCCCACGCTGCGCGCGCCTGATCAGCGTTGCCCACGATGTCTCCGACGGTCGGGTTCAGCTGCGCCATCGTAATTCGAAATAGTTTTGTCATAGTTTTGTCCCAATGCGCTGCAATGCATGTAACAGAATGAGACGTGGGGGAAAGACGATTGGGTCAGATCGATCAACGATGTGAGCGTTAACAGTTGTCAGGATTTGTGACCTCACCTAAGCTGCGCAGGCGAGGGAAGAGATGGAGAAACGGATGAAGACGTTTGGATTACCAACGGGCATCGCGATTGCCATAACGGCAATAGGTCTGACAACGGGCGCTGAAGCCCAAACAGTCCAAACAAAACAATATGATGATGGCGGTGTGTACGAGGGCGAGTTCCTCGAAGGCAAACAGCATGGCACCGGCACTTACCGTCTTCCCAACGGCTATGAATATACCGGCGAATGGATCGAGGGCGAGATCCGCGGTCAGGGTGTGGCCACCTTCCCTAATGGTTCTGTCTATGAAGGATCATTCGTTGCCGGAAAGCCGGAAGGTCAGGGACGAATCACATTCGCGGATGGCGGCACATTTGAAGGTGAGTGGATCGACGGTAACATCACCGGTCAGGGCGTGGCCGAATATGCCAATGGTGTTGTCTATCAGGGCGAGTTCCGCAACGCGATGCATCACGGCGTTGGGATCATGACCAGCCCCGGCGGCTATGTGTATGAAGGCGAATGGATCAACGGCACCAAGGAAGGTCAGGGTAAGATCACTTATCCAGATGGCGCAATCTACGACGGCACGTTAAAGGGCGGTGAACGCGACGGCTCGGGCACGCTGACAATGGCTGATGGTCTGATCTACAGCGGCGAATGGGTCGATGGACAAATTCAGGGGCTTGGAACACTCACACAGCCAAATGGCGACGTCTATGAAGGTGATCTGGTCGCCGGTCGTCGCGAAGGCAATGGCAAAGTGACCTACTCCAACGGTGACGTTTATGAAGGCACGTTTGTCACGGACCGACGCGAGGGCACAGGTACGTTTCGCGGTATTGACGGTTACGTCTACACGGGCGCCTGGGTTGCGGGCCAGATCGAAGGGAATGGCGAAGTCACTTATCCCGATGGATCAGTCTATGTTGGCTCGTTCAAAGATGATTTGGCCCATGGCAATGGCAAAATCACTTACCCCGATGGCTCCAGCTATGAAGGTGATTGGGACATGGGTGTCATTAATGGCACCGGCATCGCAACTTATGTCAACGGACTCACCTATGAGGGTGAGTTCGTGAACGCCAAAAACCATGGGCAAGGCAAAATGACCTATGACGACGGTTATGTCTATGAAGGCCAATGGTTAGAAGGTCAGCGCAACGGTATGGGCCGCGCCACTTACGCCGATGGGACCATTTATGTGGGTGAGTTCGTGAACGGACAACGAAATGGCAACGGCGAGATCACGTTACCTGACGGTTTCACTTACGTGGGCGACTGGACCGAGGGCGAGATCAACGGACGAGGTGTCGCCACATACGCCAATGGCGATGTATATGAAGGAGCGTTCGTCCGCGGACGGCGCGAAGGCGAAGGCACCATGCGTTATGCAAGCGGTCAGGAAAGCACAGGCATCTGGTCTGACGGCGCGCTGGTCTCTGAAAGCGGCGCTGACAACTGATCTTTTCGCTTCAGTTTTCCGGACCTCGTGCGAAAGTGCGGGGTCCTTTTTTGTCAAGGAAGGCTCACCGGAACAACCACACCACCGTAAGAGCCGCCTTGCGCCGGCTTTAAGATCCAAACATCTTTAACGATTGTCTCAAGCTCGTTTGAATTCCGGTTCAGGTCAGCAGGGTTTTGCGATCAAAGCACAAACGCAATGTGAGGATGTCGAACGGACGAAGTTCAACGGGGATCGTATCCGTTTCAAAACACACCTTTGCAATTACTTCTTCGAGGAAATTCACGCGCTGGACCTGTTGCAGCGGCATAGCGCATCGCAAATGCGCCGCAGATGTCTGCCCTGTCGCCTCAAAAAGGCGCACCACGACACCTTCACCGTCAAATGCGGGTTTGAGTGTCTCAACAATGATGTTTGGGTTATCTGACACCACAAATGGCGATTGGGCGGTCGCCCCTTGACGCGCCGGCAAAACCCGCAATGGGGCATTCAGATCATAGGCCGCCTGATCCAGGACATCGCGACACGCGCCTGCAACTGGCAACAGGCTGTATGTAAATACGTGCCGTCCTTGATCGGCGTTTGGATCCGGTGTGGTAGATGACTTAATCAATGTCAGCCTGATTGTCTGATCACGGATGTCGTAGCCATACTTGCAATCATTCAGCACCGCCACGGCCAGTTCTTCATCAGCCAGCTGCACCCATTTCTGCGCGGGAACCTCAAACCGCGCAGCATCAAACGCGGTATCACGGCGGGTTGAGCGTTCAATCACGCCCCACTGAATATCACATTGGGCACGATCGGTCTCTATGCTGGTCGGAAACGCCACCTTGAGCAACGTGTGGCTTTCATGCCAATTAACCTCAGTCTCAAAGTCAAGCCGATTGGAATGCGCCGCAAGGCGAATAGTCTGGGTGATGGTGCTATTGCGCCAATGCAGGGTCCAGCGCAGGCTTGCACGCAAGGGGCCATTCTCGACCAGTTCTAGCACAGTGCCATCCTGCACAAGATCGCATCGATCCTCATAAGACGGATCAATATCCCAGGCGTCCCAGCAGATCGGTCGGTCCTCGAACGCCTGCAGTTGGTTGCCCAACGCGTCGGCCTGCAACACATCCCGGCCCGCCACTTTGTCGTAAATACAACTGACCTGCCCATCTTCGCGGATACGCACCAGCAAGGTCGCGCTCTCCAGAATTGCGCCGCCGTCTTCCAAGCGGCAACGACAAACGTCTTCCGGCTGCGTTGCGATACTGATGGGGCTCACCGAATAGGACGGGAGCGCATCGAAATAGAGCAGAGTGCCGTCTGCAACGGCCTGCCCTTTCGGCAAATCATGCAGCGGCACAAACGCAAGGCGCGGGCCGGTAACGGGCGAGGTATTCACAACAGAGACTTCGTCAATCCGCAGCAAGTCTGCCGCCTGTGACGCGACCACCTCAACAATCTCTCTGATCTTTGCATGATCTGCGCGCGCATCAACAAACACTTCAGGGACAGAAGTGCCCGTAATGATATCGTGAAACTGGTTTAAGCATAAAAGCTGCCAGGCCTCTTCCAGATCGGGAACCAGCCCGGCCATTGCCGCCATCGCTTCGGCCTCGTGCAGCGCCCATTCTGCCTTGCGATTAGCCCGTTTGATCCAGGCCTGCGATGTGAACACCCCGCGATGACCTTCCATGTAATGCTCGCCCCGCCAAACCGGCAAATCATCCGCCTGCGCCTCAAATTGTTGAAAGGTCGCACGTACCGTGCTCATCCGCATTTGCGGCATGCCCGGCATCGCCGAATAGGCATGGGCCTTGGCCATCAGCTCTTCGGTCGGACCGCCACCACCGTCACCGTAGCCATAGCATATCGGCAATGTCTTCACCTTGTCGCCATGATGGGCATTGGTCCAGGTTCCCAAGACCTCAAACGCACTCAGATCGCTTTTGTAGTTGGTCGGAAACGGCAGATATTGGACCTCACGCGGGGTCGTCAGCACGTGGGCCAGCACACGCGACCCATCGATACCCTCCCAATGATGCGTGGACCAGGGGACCGGATTGCGCTGGTTCCAGTTCAGCTTGTTGGTTACAAACCAAGGCAGCCCTGCATGCCGCATCAATTGCGGGATCTGGCCAGGAAAACCAAACGTATCCGGCAACCACAGCACCGGCGTCTCCACATCGCCAAAGGTCTGACGGTAGTAATCCCGGCCCATCGTCAACTGCCGAACCAGCGCCTCTGGCCCCGGGATATTCAGATCGGGTTCGACCCACATACCGCCGATCAGTTCCCATCTGCCCTCGGCCACACGGTCCTTGATCCGGTCGAAATGGGCCGGGTAATCCTGTGCGGTGTAGGCATAAAGCTGCGGGTGCGAATGGGCAAAACGGTAGGTGGGGTCCTCGTCCATTAAACGCAGAACATTGGTATAAGTCCGGGCGTTTTTCAGCCGGATCTGGGAAATCGGCCATAGATAGGCGATATCCATATGCGCATGACCAATCCCATGCAGTGTCACATCCAAAGGTGCGCCCGCGGCAGCGATCCCCATGCGCAAGGCGGCATCTGCGGCAGGCACACTGTCATACAGCGCATCGCCAATCGGGTCACGTGTATCCAGTGTCAGGAACGCCTGATCCAGTGCCAGCAGAAGGCCCTGATGTTCCAAACTATCGGGGTCGAGCACCAATGCGGCATCCAATGCGGTTTTGGCCAGCATATGAAACGCCAGAAGCCCCGGATCACGCTGCACCAGTGCGGGTGTGCCCATGAACAGCTTCGCCTTGCTGTCGGGGTCCGGCGGCCAACCAGCAAGGCCTGTCCAGCCATGCAACGACACGACGTGGCGCTGCCCATCCCGCACCCGGTCATTCAGCGGGATCGTATGGTGATACCGATCTGCCGACCCGATGGGCAGCGTATCAATATGCACCAAGGCCTCGGGATGGTTAAAGATGTCCCCCAGCAGGCCCAATGGCAGATGCAGTGCAAGATTATCTGCCTGCCAATCATCCGGCACGGTAAAGTGGCTCTTCATCACAAAATTCAGATCCGCATGACCCCAATAGCTTTCATGCGCGATCTCATCCCACCCGGTCGGATCCGCACAAATCGGCGCATCCACCATTGCACCACTAAGCGGCAATAGCCGGAAATGCGGTAATGGTTGCTTGCGGCGAAAGACATATGGCGCGATCAGGTCCAGCCGGGTCGCAATCTTTTCAGCCGTAAATGGCCATCTGCCTTTCATGCAGACCTGCCCTGCGACCGTACCAAATCAAAGCCGGGCACATCCCCGCGATAAACGGTGGGGGCACGTTCCGCCTCAGCCTCAAGCGTTGTCGGGTCCCAATCATCGCGTCCGTCACCCCACGCACGGTCCAGATCCGGCCACGGGATGGAATCGATCAGCAGCTTTGTGTAAGGATGCTCAGGCGCGCCGATCACCTCTTTAGGTGGCCCCGCTTCGACGACATGGCCCTTGAATAGGACTATCACGTAGTCGCTGACGTGATAAGCCGTGGCAAGGTCGTGGGTGATATACAGGATCGATATCCCGTATTTGTCCTTCAGGTCATAGATATTGGACAGGATAGACGCGCGCAGCGACGCATCGACCATCGACACCGGCTCATCCGCGATTAGGAGCTTCGGTGAAAGCATCAGGGCGCGGGCGACGATCAGGCGTTGCCGCTGCCCACCAGAAAGCTGGTGCGGATAGCGGGGCAGTACCAGATCGGGGTCCAGCCCCACCGCATCACACGCCTCCTCCGTCGCCTTTTGCGTATACGCCTCGCTTTGCGCCAACCCGAACCGTTTGAACGGGAATTTCAGTGCATGATTGACCCGGTAAAACGGGTTGAAACAGGCATAAGGGTCCTGAAACACCGCCTGCACATTCTTGCGGAAATCCAATGACTGGGCTGCGGACATCGTCTGCACATCCTGCCCTTCATACAGGACCCGACCTGTGCTCGGCGGATTGAACCCCAGCATGATCGACCCCATGGTCGATTTGCCCGACCCCGATTGCCCGACGATGGAAATGATCTGCGGCGTGTCCCCCTGCAGACTGAATGACATAGGATGAAGCGCCGTGACCGGCCCATATTGCTTGGTCACATTCGCGAACCTTAACAACGGTTCGGAACTGCCACGCTTTGGGGCATCGGCGCGCCGGTCGGGGTTCAGAAAACTCTCGCCGCCGACCAGCGGAACCGAGGAGATCAGGTCCTGCGTGTAGGGATGTTTGGGCGCTTCAAGGATCTGCTTGACCGTCCCATGCTCGACCAATTCCCCGTTCTTCAGCACCGCCAGTTCATCGACTGTCTGCGCCATCAGCCCCATATCATGGCCGATCAGCATCAGGCCCGACCCGATCTGGCTTTGGATATCTTTCAGGGTCTGCATGACCTGCCGCTGTGTCACCACATCCAGCGCGCTCGTGGGTTCATCCGCGATGATCAGTTCGGGGTTCAGGATGATCCCCATCGCGATGCACACCCGCTGCTTCATGCCCCCCGACAATTCATGCGGATAAAGCGAGCCCGTATGGACCGGCAGACCCACACTTTCCAGCGCAGCATCAGAGCGGCGCTTCAACTCTGCCCGGTCCAGCTTGCCCTCGTGCGCGATGATCCCATCCCACATCTGCGGCTCGACCCGCATCACCGGGTTCAGCGAATTCATTGCGCCTTGCGGAATGTAAGCGATGCGCGACAGGCGCGTGCGCCGCATCTGTTCTTCGTCCAGAGCCAACACATTCGTGTCACCCAAAACAACTGATCCACCGGCCACGCGCCCCGGCTCTGCCAGCATCTGCATGACCGCAAGGGCGGTTGTGGTCTTGCCCGACCCACTCTCGCCGATAAACCCGACACGACGACCTTTGTGAATATCAAGGCTCAACGCAGTGACCGCCTTCACAATCCCCTGAGAGGTCGGGAACTCGATCGACAGATCGCGTAAGGTCAGGACGGGTTTGTCTGTGTTCTGGTCCAACATCAGCTCAGCTTCCTCAGACGCGGATTAGATACTTCGTCCAGACCCAGATTGATGAGCAAAAGCCCGATAAACATCACCCCCAGCAGCAATGTCGGTATACCCCACCACCACCACAGGTTCTGGATCAGCGCACCTGCATTGATCGCCTCATAAATCGTGCGACCCAATGTGGGGATACGCTGCGGACCAAGGCCCAGCACCTCTAACCCCACAGCCGTGACAATGGATGTCGTCACCGAAGCGATGAAAGACCCAAAGAGATACGGCACAAGGTTGGGCAGCATTTCCTTGAACATGATATGCCCTGTCGAGGCGCCCGAAAGCTGCGCCATCTGCACATATCCCGATTGCTTCATCGACAGGACCTGCGCGCGGATCAGGCGGGTGGGCGATTGCCAGACAAAACCAGCGATCAGCAGCGCCATCATGGTCAGCGTCACATCACCGAAGGCCGATTGGAACACGACAAGGATCAGCAAGGGCGGGATCGTGATCATGACGTCCGCACCAACGCGGATCACATCATCGGTCCGACCACCCAGAAATCCGGCCGAGAATCCCAGAAAGATGCCAATAGACATCCCGATTAAACTGGCCAGCAACCCGACAAAAAGCGTGTTCGGCGCACCGATGATAATCAGCGCCAACATATCCCGCCCGCCGCCATCGGTGCCCAGCGGATTACTCATCACGCCCGGCTGACCACGCAGGTTTTCAAAGCCGATGGGGGGCAATCTCAACTGGGCCGATCCTGTAAAAACCAGCTCCGGGTCCCAGAAAACACGGCCCAGCAGACCAATGGCAACGATGCTGATCAGCAGGCCTGCGCCCCAGATCAGTTTGGGATTCATCCAGGGGTTATCAAAGCGTCTGATCCGCTTGGCCTGCCGTTTTTCGGCACGGGTGAGTGATGTATCGGTCATGCGCTTGCCTCATGCCGAATGCGGGGGTCGATGAAGGGATAAAACAGATCGACCAGAAAAACGCTGAGCGCTGTCATCAGGATAATCACGTAGCTCACGCCCTGAATGACCGGGAAGTCCTGATTGAGGATCGCGTCATAGAGCAACTTTCCCATGCCGTTATACGCAAAGATCCGTTCGACCAGCACCTGCCCCGCGATCAGCAACCCGATCTTCAGCGCAAAGGCCGTAATCTGCGGCAGGATCGCGTTGCGGATCATATAGCGGTAAAGGATGTAGCGGGGCCGTAACCCCTTGGCCTCGGCCAGTTTTACGTAGTCTTCACCTTGTACCGTGATCATCAGACCACGCATGCCCAGCGCCCAGAAGCCGAAGGTGACGATCACGATGGACAGAGCTGGCAGGAAGCCGTGGTGGAGGACGGATTTGACGAATTCCCAAGTCCAGCCGGGTTCAACGAAGAGGCCGTAGGCCCCCGTCAGCGGAAACCATTGCAGCTTGGCTGCAAAGACCCACATGAGCAGCAGACCGGACAGGATTGGCGGGATTGAGGTAAAGACCATGGCCGCCGGGATCGCCACGCGGACCAGCTTGGGCGACCGGTCCCATACCATAAGTGCGCCCAAGAGGTTGCCGATGAAAAACGTGATGACCAGCGACAGGATCATCAGGCCAAGCGTCCAGGGTAAAGCGTTGAGAATTAACGTGGAAACGGGCGTCGGGAAAGCTGCCGTGGACAGGCCGAAATCGAAAACAAGCGCGCCGGAGAGATACTTGAAATACTGCACGATCAGCGGCTGATCGATCCCCATATTGGCGCGCAGCTGCGCCAATATCTCTTCCGAATTCGCAACAGAGCCCGCACCCGCAGCCATGCGGCCCAGCGCGATTTCTGCCGGGTCCACAGGCGACAATCGCGGGATAATCCAGATGATCGTGGCAGCGATCAGGATCGTCAGGACCAGCGTTGTCAGCCGGTTGATCAGATAGGCGCGGGGGATGCGTCCCAAGGTTCAATCTCCCATAAATCGGCGTACAGATGCCGTACAGAACCTGTACATATGCTGTACGTACACCGCGTATTCCGGCCCGACCGGGAGGATGCAGGCCGGAATACCGTTCAGATCAGTTCGCGGGTTCAAGATTGTGAATGATCTGGTGCGTGTGGTTCCACCAGAAGAACGGGTGGTTGTAGTAATTGTCCGCCGTGGGCCAGCCGGTCCAATAGGTCTGGTTCATCGGCAACAGCTTGGCCGCTTGTACCAGCGGGATGAACGGCATTTCGGCATCCAGATGCTGATAGGCTTCGGCCACCAGACCGGGGATCGCCTCATCGCCCAAGGGGCGGGATGCGATATCGGCCATGATGGCGGAATACGCCTCTGCCGCTGGGCCATCCCACCGCGCGGTGTTGTTGAACCCGGGGGAGCGTTCACCCACCGGCACCACATCGGCCACCGTGTAGCGGCCCATCGATGCCCAAGGTTCGTTCACTGATCCGCAGGACAGCCAGCTATAGGACATCTCGTATGCGCCAAAGGGCAGCACCTCGCCCCAGTACTCTCCGTTTTCGACCGGCACTGCGCGGGCATCGATCCCGGCGCGCTGCAACTGTTCAACGATCACGTCAATGGTGCGGGTGTATTCGGTCGAGGCGGAATTCACGTGGATATTCACCGACAGCGTCTCACCATCCTTGGTGTAATAGTCACCGTCACGCGTCCACCCTTCGGCCTCGATCAGCGCTTGACCGGCAGCGGTATCAGCGGCGGCGGGCAGGCCATATCCGGCCTCAACCACCGCATCAATGAACGGTGCCATTGATCCATATTGGGCAAACATCGTTTGGCTGGCAGCGGTCGTGCCTTCATAGGCCACATTCACGATCTGATTGCGGTCGATGATATGCGCCACGGCCTTGCGCATATTGGCGTTGTCCCAAGGCGCGATGGTGGTGTTGATCTCCAATTGCCGCGCGCAGGGGTCGGCGGCAGCGTAAGGATAGTCGGCATACCAAGCGATGACATTGGGGTTCTGGGCCTGGATCGCCTCGAACGTGCCAATCGTCACGTTTTGGGCAGCGTCGAGTTGGTTGGAGGCCATCAATTGCGCGCGGCTTTCCTCGCCCCCGCTTTCAAGGAACACCACCCGTTCCGGCGCGGGCAAATCCCTAAACCCGGTCTTGGCACCCCACCAATCATCGTTGCGATCCCAGATCGCGCGGTTGGATGCGGCAGAGGTGAAAGTATATGGCCCCGTGCCAATCGGCGGATTAAATGCAAAGGTCGCAGGATTCTGACCGTTCCAGATATGTTCCGGCATGATCAGGAATGACCCGAAGATGCGGACGCCGAAATTCTCTACAATGAAGCGCGGGTTGGGATCATTCAAGTTGAACTGCACCGTCAGGTCGTCGATCTTGGTTACGCTCGCGACCTGCGCACGTATAGTGGATGCTTCGCGGCTGGAAATCTCTTCATCGGTCAGGGCGATGTTGACGGTGAAGATGACATCATCCGCATCAAATGCCTCACCATCCGACCATTCCACGCCTTCGCGTAAGGAGATCGTGAACGTTGTGCTGTCATCATTGCTTTCAAAACCTGTAGCAAGCCACGGATCCACTTCGCCAGTGCCGTAGTTCAGGATAAAGAGCGGCTCCCACATGGTCTGGTGGGCGCCATGCATCCGTTTGGTGCCGGGGGTCATCCAGTTGAAGTTTTCGGGGTCCTGAATGGTGCGGTCGAGGTCAAAAATGACTGTATTCTCGCGCGCCACATCCTGTGCGACCGCGCTTGAGGCAATCAGCGCGAGCGCCGAGGACGCCAGCAATGTTGTGGTGAATTTCATGTCTTCCTCCCAGTTGCAGGCTTGCGCCTATCTTTGCCCGGCTAGCGGACGTAATCCATAACCAGAACGCGGGTGCGATCCGGCAAATCCTCCCTTTTCAGCTCTGTCGTGGCGCCAAAGGCGAAATCCACGTCCTCGTCCTTGAAATGGCTCAGGAAACTTTCGATCCACATCGTATTGCGTGGCCTGTAGGTCAGCGTCCGGAAATGCATCGGGATCACCAGCTTGGGCCGGGTCCGGTGGATCATCTCCATCAGGTCCGGGAGTTCGAGTGTCAGATATCCCCCGGCCAGCGCAAACAGGACATCCGTATCTTCAAAGAACGCCTGCTGCGCATTCGTGAGTGGATTGCCGACATCGCCCATATGGGCGCATTTGATCCCGTCGAGGGTGAATCGGTAAATGCCGTTTTGACCGGGCACTTCATGTTCCGGGTGGTGATCCCATTCGGCTGCTTCGATGGCCGTGATCTCTACTCCGCTGGCGGTGGTCTTGCCGCCCGATTGCGCGACGGTCAGCGCATTGACGACCTCTGGGTCGCCGCTGATCAGATCGGCGCGGCAATGGGCACTGTCATCGTCCGACGAGATGATGACCAGATCGGCGCTGTCCTTGATCGGTGCGTATCCGACGCCTTCGGGCGTATAAGGGTCGGTGATCACACGTGGGCCCGTTTCGGGCGTCAGGCCAAAGGCCGCATGTCCATACCACGTCACGTGCATTCAGTTGTTTCCTACGACATGCGGACTGGTCGTTTTGGTGATGTCGTTGTTGTCAGGGCGCGGATGGATGCGCCATTTGCAGGCCTGCCCACGACACAGGATCGCCTCGACCCCGCTTGCCCAATCAGGATCGGTGATCTGCACGGATGGCGGGCAATAGCGCAGGGTCAGCCCGCAGCGGCGGCGGTCACTGCGGTTGGGTTCAGAGCCATGGACCAGCATATCGGCATGCAGCGACATCTGCCCGGCCTTCAGACTGTTGGTAAAGGGTTCGCCCATGGCCGCAGCCCCGGCGGTTTCCTTGTGAAACACGGCCTTCGCCCCGGTGGATTGCATTTCTAACAACCCCTTGTCATGGGTGCGGGGAATAAAGCGCATCGCTGAATTGCCTTCATCCACGTCGTCAATGGCCAACCAGACAGTGACGGTGCGTGCGGGGTTCAGTGACCAGAACCCCGCATCCTGATGCCAAGGCACCGCCTTCGGATCATGGGGCGCCTTGGACAAAATGGCGCTCGCCCAACAGAGAATATCCGGGCCGATGATATCCTGCACATGATCCAGAATATGCGGATCGGTGGCGATATCCCATAGCCCAGACAAACGGGCCTGATAGCAGTTGATACCATAGGCTCCATCATCGCCCATATCGGCCATCAGCTGGTCAATATAAGCGCGGATTTCGCTGATCTCCTGCGCGGAAAACACGTCAAACGGCTGTACAAAACCATTGCGGTTGTACTGCGCAATCTGCGCAGATGTCAGGCAGCGCGGTTGCGCTGTTCTAACGGGCACGAAGCTAAGATCGCGCGCCTCCACCAACATGTGACTTCCTCCCAAAAGTGGCGTCCAGCGTAACGGGTGGGCGCAGACTGTCAGTGGCGAGGATTGACATTTTATTGTACAATTTTGATATTCATCTCGAATTATAAGGATTTCTTTCGCTCATCTTGCTTCATGGACAAGACCACATTTCATATCGCCGACTATATCCGCGGGCATGAGGCGTTTCATTTCGCACGCAAGCGGCTGGCCAAACGGTTTCCGCAGAAGGCGCATGACCATGATTTCTTTGAGGTGTTTTTGATCGAAAGCGGGCGCACCGCGCATTGGATCAATGGCATCACGCAATATCTGGAACCGGGGCAGCTTGCCTTTCTGCGCCCCGGCGATGCGCATGCATTTTGCGCAGACCGTAAAACAGGCTGCCAGATCATCAATGTGATGTTTCGGACAGAAACGGCAGATCATCTGGCCGGGCGTTATCGCGACTCAATCGCCGGGCGCTTTTTCGATGCGCGCGGGCCGATGCCGGAAATGCACAGGCTGGGCTCTGCCCGGTTCACGCGCGCGGTCAATGTCGCACAGCAATTGCAGACTTCTGAAAGATCGCTCGCCCGGATTGAGGAATTCCTGCTGTTCCTGACCAACCGCGTGGCACTGGCCAGCATTGGCGATCAAAGCGACGCGCCGCACTGGTTTTCCGAAGCATGTAGCGCTGCGCAATCCGTCGATATCTTTCGTCAGGGTGCGCCCGGTTTCATCAAGGTCGCAGGGCGCAGCCACGAACATGTCTGCCGGACCTGCAAGACCGTCACCGGGCTGACCCCGTCCCAATACATCAACCGCATTCGGATCGAATACGCCGCCCATCTTCTGCGCAGTGATGAGATGTCGATTGATGACGTGATCGACGATTGCGGGTTTGAGAACACCAGCTATTTCTACCGGCTGTTTCGGCGGCAGTTCGGGACTACCCCCCGCGCCTATCGTCTGGCAAATCTGCGTGATCCGTTTCAGTCGATCGGTTAGCCACGGGACGCGACTCAGACGGCGTCGGGTAGCGTCGAGTTCAAGCATCGCAACACTCAGCACGCGCCAAAAGTGTGTCACTCGTAATCGCACAGGCGAAAGTTAATTACGTTTTTTGGGGCGCTAACGGTGATTTTGTTACCACGAGGTTAACAGACAAAAAGTGAATGATTGCCTGCGCTTGACGCTTGGTCAGTCCAAAGATTTACAAGCGTTGAGAATAAATGACAATTTTTTTACTCAAAAATCGCTTCAAAACAGTTAGTTAGTGAAACACATAACACATCTGCCCTATCCATATTTACAACTGGGTGGGGGCTTACTGTGAACGTGTCGCATCATTTCCCTGCCAAGTCATTGGCTGGAGGAGGCTGGAAATGAACACCACCATATTGAAATCGGCGACGGCGCCGACCCCCACACCCCACGTAAACGCCGCCCAATACACCGAGATGTATGCCGCATCGGTCGCTGACCCGGATGCCTTCTGGGCCGAACAGGGCCAGCGCCTCGACTGGATCAAGCCGTTCACCAAGGTTAAGGATGTCGATTTCACGCTCGGCCAAGTGTCAATTAAGTGGTTCGAAGACGGTGTCCTGAATGTCTCGGCCAACTGCATCGACCGCCATCTGGAAACGCGCGGCGATCAGACCGCGATCATCTGGGAACCGGATGATCCGAACGATGACGCGCTTCACATCACCTACAAGGACCTGCATCGCAGCGTCTGCAAGATGGCCAATATCCTTGAAACGCTTGGCGTGCGCAAAGGCGACCGGGTTGTCATCTACCTCCCGATGATCCCGGAAGCCGCGTATGCCATGCTCGCCTGTGCGCGGATTGGCGCGATCCATTCCATCGTCTTTGCGGGTTTCTCGCCCGACGCGTTGGGTGCGCGGATCAACGGTTGTGACGCCAAGGTGGTGATTACGGCGGATGAGGCCCCACGCGGCGGCCGCAAGACGGCGCTGAAATCAAATACCGACGCGGCCCTTCTGCATTGCAGTGACAAGGTCAAATGCCTTGTCGTCAAGCGCACCGGTGGTCAGACCACCTGGACCGACCGCGACTATGACTATAACGAAATGGCGCTTGAGGCGGATGACCATTCCGCCCCCGCCGAAATGAACGCCGAAGATCCGCTGTTCATCCTTTACACATCCGGCTCCACCGGGCAGCCAAAAGGCGTGGTACACACATCGGGTGGCTACCTGACCTATGCGGCGATGACGCATGAACTGGTGTTCGACTACCACGATGGCGATGTGTTCTGGTGTACCGCCGATGTCGGCTGGGTCACCGGGCACTCTTACATTGTCTATGGCCCCTTGGCCAACGGCGCCACGACCATCATGTTCGAAGGCGTTCCCACCTATCCTGACGCGGGCCGGTTCTGGGCCGTTTGTGAAAAGTACCGTGTGAACCAGTTCTACACGGCCCCGACCGCAATCCGCGCCTTGATGGCGGCCGGCAACGGTCCTGTTGAATCCTATGATCTGTCCGATCTGCGGGTTCTCGGGACCGTTGGCGAGCCGATCAACCCTGAAGCCTGGAACTGGTACAATGAAGTCGTCGGCAAAGGAAACTGCCCCATTGTCGATACATGGTGGCAGACCGAGACAGGTGGTCACTTGCTGACCCCCCTGCCCGGTGCGACGGAGCTGAAGCCCGGCTCGGCACAACAACCATTCTTTGGGATCGTCCCCAAGGTTCTTGACCCGCAGTCCGGCGAAGAGATCACGACAACCGAAGCCGAAGGCGTGCTGGTCCTTGCCGATAGTTGGCCCGGTCAGATGCGCACCGTCTGGGGCGATCATGAGCGGTTCGAAAAGACCTATTTCAGCGACTACAAGGGCTACTACTTCACCGGCGACGGCTGCCGTCGTGACGGAGACGGCGACTACTGGATCACGGGCCGTGTGGACGACGTGATTAACGTCTCTGGCCACCGGATGGGAACGGCAGAGGTGGAAAGCGCACTGGTCGCCCATGCGAAGGTCGCGGAGGCCGCTGTGGTGGGCTATCCCCATGATATCAAAGGACAAGGCATCTATGCCTATGTGACGCTGATGAACGGGGAAACCCCGTCTGACGAACTGCGCAAGGAACTCGAAACTTGGGTGCGCACCGAAATCGGGCCGATTGCCAAGCCTGACCTGATCCAATGGGCCCCTGGCCTGCCGAAGACGCGTTCGGGCAAGATCATGCGCCGCATCCTGCGCAAGATTGCAGAGGATGATTTCGGATCACTTGGCGACACTTCAACCCTCGCCGAACCTGCGGTGGTCGATGATTTGATCGCAAACCGCATGAACCGGGAGGACGCGTAATGGACGGCTCCCGTACGCCGCAAACCCCACCTGTCCTGATCCTGCTGGGGCCACCCGGTGCGGGCAAGGGCACACAGGCGCGGATGATGGAAGAAGAGTTCGGGCTTGTGCAGCTTTCGACCGGTGACCTGCTGCGTGCAGCGGTCGCGTCCGGATCCGAAGCGGGCAAGGCGGCCAAGGCCGTGATGGAAGCAGGCGATCTGGTCAGCGACGATATCGTCGTCGCCATCCTGCGCGACAGGCTGGCCGCGCCCGATTGTGCCAAGGGGGTGATCCTTGATGGGTTCCCGCGCACAACCGCGCAGGCAGAGGCGCTTGACACGATGCTGGCCGCGACCGGTCAGCAGATCGATGCGGCAATCCTGCTGGAAGTAGACGACGTCAAAATGGTCGTCCGCATCGCCGGGCGCTTTACTTGCGGGGCCTGTGGTGAAGGATATCACGACGACTTCAAAAAACCCAAAGTGGCCGACACCTGCGACGCGTGCGGCGCGCAGCAAATGACCCGCCGGGCGGACGATAATGCAAAAACCGTCATGTCACGCCTTGATGCATATCATGAACAGACCGCACCGCTGATTGCATACTACGACGACAAAGCTGTGCTGCGTCGCGTGGATGCCATGGGCGAGATTGCCGCGATCAAGAATGCCATCGGCGCACTCACCAAGAGTGTGATGGCCTGAGGAGAAGGGTCGGTCGGGTCACCGTCCGCACCCAATGTAGCCAATAAAACAAGGAGGAGCGCCGTATGGCGGATCAAACAACACATGTAAGAGCAGCCGAGGATGGGGTCGGATACTGGAAGGCCAATCTGCGGCTGATCGTGATCAGTCTGGTCATCTGGGCTACCGTGTCTTTTGGCTTTGGCATCCTGCTGCGACCAATGCTCGCAGGGATCGCAGTGGGCGGAACGGACCTTGGGTTCTGGTTTGCCCAGCAGGGCTCAATTCTCGTCTTTCTGGTACTGATCTTTTTCTACGCATGGCGGATGAACAAGCTCGACCGTGAATACGGGGTAGAGGAGTAACCCATGGAACAGTTTACCATTAACCTGCTGTTTGTGGGCGGTTCATTCGCGCTCTACATCGGCATCGCGATCTGGGCCCGTGCCGGGTCCACATCAGAATTCTACGCCGCAGGACGCGGCGTGCATCCGGTCACCAACGGGATGGCCACCGCGGCAGACTGGATGTCTGCGGCATCGTTCATTTCGATGGCAGGTCTGATTGCCTTTGTGGGCTATGACAATTCAACCTTCCTGATGGGCTGGACTGGCGGCTACGTGCTTCTGGCGCTGCTGCTTGCGCCTTACCTGCGCAAATTCGGCAAGTTCACTGTGTCCGAGTTTATCGGTGACCGGTTCTATTCCCAAACCGCGCGACTTGTTGCGGTGATCTGTCTGATCGTGGCCTCGGTCACCTACGTGATCGGACAGATGACCGGTGTGGGCGTGGCCTTTGGCCGGTTCCTTGAGGTGTCCAACACCGCCGGTCTGCTGATCGGGGCTTGTGTGGTCTTTGCCTACGCCGTGTTCGGCGGCATGAAGGGCGTGACCTATACACAGGTGGCGCAATACTGCGTGCTGATCACGGCCTATACGATCCCGGCTGTGTTCATCTCACTGCAACTGACAGGCACGCCGATCCCGGCGCTGGGTCTGTTCAGTGAAACGGCAGCAACGGGTGGCGAAGGCAGTGTGTATCTGCTGACCAAGCTCGACCAGATCGTGACCGACCTTGGCTTTGCCAGTTATACCGAGGCGCATAAAGACAACCTCAACATGGTGCTCTTCACGCTGTCGCTGATGATCGGTACGGCAGGTCTGCCTCACGTGATCATGCGGTTCTTTACGGTGCCAAAGGTCTCTGACGCACGTTGGTCTGCGGGTTGGACGTTGGTGTTCATCGCCCTGCTCTATCTGACAGCGCCTGCTGTTGGTGCGATGGCGCGCCTGAACATCACCGAGCTGATGTGGCCCAATGGCACGAATGCTGACGCTGTCTCGGTGCAAACAATCGAAAACGATCCGGCCTATGACTGGATGCTGACATGGCAAAAAACCGGTCTTCTGGATTGGGAAGACAAGAACGGTGACAGCCTGATCCAGTACTATAACGACGGATCCGACGCGATGGCGGAACGGGCCGCGGCAAATGGCTGGGAAGGCAATGAGCTGACCAACTTCAACCGTGACATCCTAGTTCTGGCGAACCCGGAGATTGCCAACCTACCCGGTTGGGTGATCGGTCTGGTGGCCGCCGGTGGTCTGGCCGCGGCACTGTCAACGGCTGCGGGTCTGCTTCTGGCGATCTCGTCTGCGGTTAGCCACGACCTTGTCAAAGGGGCGATCAATCCCAACATCTCGGAAAAGGGCGAACTTCTATCAGCCCGGATCGCGATGGCGGTAGCGATTGTCGTGGCGACCTGGCTGGGTCTAAACCCACCCGGATTTGCAGCACAAACCGTGGCACTGGCCTTTGGTCTGGCAGCAGCGTCGATCTTCCCGGCACTGATGATGGGGATCTTTTCAAAGCGGATCAACAATGTCGGCGCCGTGTGTGGCATGCTGTCCGGTCTGATCTTCACACTGATCTACATCTTCCTGCACAAGGGCTGGTTCTTCATCGCAGGCACCAATTCCTTCCCTGATACGGTGGATGGATCGCTGTTTGGCATCCAGTCGACAGCAATCGGTGCAATCGGTGCGATCATCAACTTTGCAGTGGCCTATGGTGTCTCAATGGCAACCAAAGACACACCGCAAGAGATCAAGGATCTGGTCGAAAGCGTCCGTATCCCTTCCGGTGCAGGGGCGGCAGCCGCCGACCACTAAACCAATCGGGGCCAGCAGCGCGCGTTGCTGGCCCTTCCCCTTATTCCGATGGAAACCTGAGTGACCGACAGCGCATTCTCATTCCTGCGACAACTGCACCCTTACGACGCCCTTCCCGACGGGGTGTTTCGTGCGTTACGGCGCGAGGCGATGTTCCGGACCTATCCGGCCGGTGCGCCGATTTATGCGTTGGGCGAGGACCTTGACGGGCTTTACGTGATCGAAAGCGGTCAGGTTGTCGTGCATGACGAAAACGGCCATCAAATCTCCCAGCTGAGCCGCGAAAACTCATTTGGTGAGCGTGGCCTGTTGAAAAACGGGCGCGCCGTCACATCCGCGCACGCGCAAAAGGATGCACGCCTGATCTGCATCCCACCGGGGCTGTTCCACAAGCTGCGCGCTGACTATGAACCGTTTCGCCGTTTCTTTGACCGCAGTGGCAAAGCAGAAGCCAAAGACGCGCTGAGCGACTTCGACCTGACCCGCGTGCAGGTCGAAACGCTGATGGTGGCCAACCCTGTCACCTGCGCGCCTACGATGACGATCAAAGACGCCGCACAAAAGATGCGCGACGATCATATTTCGTGCCTTTGTGTGGTCGAGAAAAAGAAGCTGACCGGCATCCTGACCGTGCGTGATCTGTCGGGCAAGGCATTGGCCGACGGCCTGCCCCACGACACACCCGTCAGCGAGATTATGACGCCTTATCCCCGCACATTGCCCCCGTCCGCCATTGGGTCGGACGTGCTGCACATGATGATGGAATACCGGCTGGGCCATCTGCCCATCGTCGCAGGCAACAAACTGGTCGGCATCGTCACCCAAACCGACCTGACGCGATTTCAAGCATCCAATACCGCTGGCTTTGTTGCGGATGCCGCACGGGCCGAGACCATTGAAGACCTGACGACCGTCACGAAACGCATCCCCAATCTGCTGGTGCAACTCATGGCCGCAGGTAATCGGCACGATGTAGTCACCCGCATGATCACCGATATCGCCGACGTCGTCACGCGCCGATTGCTGACCATGGCAGAGGAGAAATACGGACCACCGCCCGCCCGCTACGCATGGCTCGCCTGCGGATCGCAAGGGCGACAGGAACAAACGGGCGTGTCCGATCAGGATAACTGCCTGATCCTTGAGGATGATCTGAGCGAAAATGCCCTCGCCTATTTCGAACCCTTCGCGCAATTCGTCAGCGACGGGCTGAACGCTTGTGGTTATGTCTATTGCCCCGGCGATATGATGGCGACGAACCCGCGCTGGCGGCAGCCGATTTCGACATGGCGCGAGTACTTCCAGCACTGGATCAAGAACCCCAGCAAAGAAGCGCAGATGCTCGCCTCGGTCATGTTTGATCTACGGGTGATCGGTGGCGATGCGAGCCTGTTTGACGGGTTGCAAACCGACACTTTAGAAGCGGCAGCGGGCAACTCCATCTTCACCGCACATATGGCCAGCAACGCGCTGACCCATCAAACACCGCTCGGCATGCTCAAGGGCTTGGCCACGATCCGCTCCGGCGAAAACCGCAACACCGTCGATATGAAGCTGAGCGGGGTGGTCCCCGTCGTCGACCTTGGGCGGATGTACGCACTGCAAGGCAAGCTCGCCCCGGTCAACACCCGCGCACGGCTGCAAGCGGCCATCGCGGGCGAAGTGATCAGCCAATCCGGCGGGCGCGATCTGCTTGATGCTTACGATCTGGTCGCACAAACACGGCTTGATCATCAGGCGCGGCAGATCAAGGCAGGCAAGGCACCGGATAACTTTCTGCTGCCAGCAGACCTATCGGCATTCGAACGCAGTCACTTGCGCGATGCCTTTGTTGTGATCAAAACAATGCAGTCAGCGCTGATGCAAGGACGGGGTGTTTTGGGCTAAGATGACAGTAAGGGAGGAGCGGCCATGTTTTTCGAACTGATCGGCACGATTGTCGCGGGCGTCGCTGCCGCACTTCTTGTCTGGGCGCTGAACCGTGCGCTGAAAGGGCGGTTACCCTCTTGGCTGGTCCCCGCCTCTGCCGGGGCGGCGATGCTAGCCGCGACCATATCCAGTGAATATGGCTGGTACACACGCACCGTGGCGACCATGCCGGACGGGATGGTGGTGGCCCAAACGATTGAGGAAACCGCATTCTACCGGCCCTGGACCTATGCGGCGCCCTTCATCTCGCGCTATGTGGCGGTTGACCAGCCCAGCACGCGAACGCATCCCGACCACCCCGATCAGCGGATTGTCGATCTGGTCTTCTACGGGCGCTGGACGCGCACTGCCAAGGTGCCGATGCTGTTTGATTGCGCTGCAAACCAGCGGGCCGATGTGGTGGACGGGATCGAATTCGGCGATGGCGGCGAGGTTGTGAATGCGCAATGGTTCCCGCTGGACACCGATGATCCGCTATTGCGTACCGCGTGCGAGGAGGCATGACATGAAGGACCTTAGCCTGCGTCTGCGTGTCTTCCTGTTTTTCTGCCTCATCGGCGGCGGCGGGGTCGCCGTGGTCATCGCAGCTTTGTTCATGGGCTACCGGCAGCTTGGCGCGCCAGAGGCACTTTCCTCCTTCATCACGGCCGGGATTGTGGCCAGCTTTGGCACGCTGGCGCTTTCCACCTTCGTCTGGCGCCTTTTCGATGAAAACATCAGCAAACCGATCGAGGTGATGGCCGCCCAATTCCGCGTCCGCGCCGAATCCGGCATCAACACCACAATCGACGAAAGCACAGGAAGATATCTTGGCGATCTGGCCCCCGCCGCCTGTGCAATCAACGAAAAACTGGGCCAGGCATCGCGCGCCACCGCCGAAACCGTGGCCGAGAAAACCGCCCGGCTCGAACGGCAACGCGCGCAGCTTTTGCGTATCCTGTCGGACATTCCCGTCGCCGTCATCGTCGCTACCCAGGACCACCAGATCGTGCTTTATGACGGGCAAGCTGCCGACTTGATGGAGCGCGAGGCCCCTGCCCGCCTGAACGGATCGGTCTGCGATTATCTGGATGAAAGCGCGTTGATGAACACGCTCGGCAAGATGGAAAAGCGCGACACCACGCGCCGTCCGATCACCATCAACGGTAAATCTGGCGCGGTCTATTCCGGTCATATCCGCGTCTTTGACGATGCGGGCGGTTACATGCTGATGCTTGAACCGCTGGACCCGGATGCCGCGCGCCCTCTCGTCTATGATTTCGATCTGCTGGACAAGGATCAAACGACCGATCCCAACGAAACCCCACTCCGCGATCTGACCTTCGTCGTCTTCGACAGCGAAACCACCGGGCTTGATCCGGCTAAGGACGATATCGTGCAACTTGGTGCGGTGCGGATCGTCAATGGCAAGGTGATCAAGGCAGAGGTGTTTGACGCCCTCGTCAATCCCGGCAAGCCGATCCCACCTGCATCAACCAAGGTCCATCACGTCAGCGACGACATGGTCGCCGATGCGCCCCCGTTCAATCATGTCCACGCGCGGTTCCATGCCTTCGCGCGCGACGCCGTGATCATCGCCCATAACGCGCCCTTCGACATGGCGTTCCTGCATCGAGTCAACGACCCCGCATTCGACAATCCGATCCTCGACACCGTGCATCTGTCGGCCATAGTCTTTGGTGGGTCGGCAACCCACACATTGGATGCGCTCTGCGACCGGCTGGACGTGACGATCCCACCGGATTTGCGCCACACGGCTTTGGGTGATGCGATGGCGACGGCAGAGGCCTTTGTCGCCCTGCTGCCAATCCTAGAAGCGCGCGGCCTCAGAACCTTTGGTCAGGTCAAAGCGGAAATGCGCAAACATGCCCGCATTCTGGAAGTGCAGGAGTGACCTGTCCGGGTCTTACACTGTCTCGATCTGCCCGGTATCGGTGATCTCTCCGATCATCGCGGCTTGATATCCCGCAGCGGTCAATTGGGCCATGATCTTTGCCGCTGATGCCGCAGGCATGGCGGCCAACAAACCCCCTGCTGTCTGCGGATCGAACAAAAGGTCAAATTCCGGCCCTTTGATCTGTCCAGCGCCCGCATGATTATCGGAAAAAAGCGTTGAGCGTACGCCCTGCTCAGCCAGGGTCTGGGCACCTTGCATGACAGGAATTGCGCTGATTGTGATCTGTGCGCCGACACCTGATGCGTCACACATGCCCCGCAGATGCCCGGCAAGACCGAAGCCAGTCACATCGGTCATCGCATGCGCGTTGCGCAAAATTTCTGCGGCCTTTGCCTGTGACTGCATCATAAGAAGCAGGCAGGCCATCACATCCGCGCCAGATGCCTTACTTGCCATTTCAGCAGCCATGACGGTGCCACTGCCGATGGGTTTGGTCAGGATCAACACATCGCCCGACTGAGCACCTGCAAGAGTGATCGGCTTTTCTACGGTCCCGGTGATTGTAAAGCCGATGCTAAGCTCATCGCCCAGCGCGGTATGCCCGCCCACGATCCGCGCACCGGCATCCAGCATGACAGCTGTTGCGGCTTGCGTGATCTCGGTCAAGCTGCGCCTTTGCAGATCAGGTGACATGCGCGGCAGGGTCACATTCGCGGTCGCAACCCGCGGCTTTGCCCCCATGGCCCAGATATCACCCAAAGCATGAATCGCTGCAATGCGAGCCATCACCACATGATCATGCGTGAAGCTGCGCAATTGATCGGTGGTGATAATCTGCCCTGGCTGCACCTCTGCGGCGTCATCCCCATAAGGCGTTTTCAGCGCTTCATTCAGCGCCGCGCGGCCGACTTTTGCGCCACAGCCGCCGCACATGGGCGCTTCCCCGTGCACTTCTTTCACATCCAACGCGACAGTGCGCGGCAGTTTTGTGACAGGCATCTGTGGCAATTCATCAAACTGATCCATGAATTTGCGATCAATATGGTCCTTCAGCCGCCATAGCATGGGCCCCTGCATGGCAGTGCCGAACTTTTCGGCCAAGGCAGATTTGCTGCCGAGCGAAATCAGCTTGAGGTAATCGCGCTGGGGTTTGTAGGCGCGCAATGGCCCGCCCGATAGCACCGCACGCAGGTTGTCATACAAAACCGGCGCTTCGCGGACAGCAAACACCCCTGCTTTCGGCCGGGGCGCATGGCTAAGATGGGCGCAATCACCTACCGCAAAAACGGCTGGATCGCTGGACTGCAAATGGCGATCCACCCGGATGAACCCGTCATCCAAGACAAGACCGGTTTGCGCGATCCAGTCATGCGGTTTGGCGCCCGCCGCCCCGGTTGTAAAGTCACTGCGAATGATGCGCCCATCGTTCAAAACGACACCTTCTGCGAAAATCTCGGACACTTCCGCATCTTCGATGATTTCCACGGCAGCCTGCGTCAAAGCGGCCAGCATTTTCTGACGTGCCTTATAGCCAAGTGCGGTCAAAACACGGCTGCGGTCGATCAGCCGCACAGTGGGTCGTTTATCAACAAGCGCGTGGGCCATCGCCATGGCCAGTTCGGCTCCGGCAACGCCGCCGCCAATAATGACTACCTGCGGGTTATCGGCCGTTGCCCGAAACGCATCCCAACGGGTCGCAAACGCTCCCAAAGGCTTGGCAGGTACCGCATGTGCATGAAAGCCGGGCAGATCAGGCATGCCAGAGGTGATCCCAATATCCACAGCGGCAATATCATATGCGACATCCGGGCGGCCCTGAACCGTGATGGTTTTTGCGGCAGGGTCGATGGCGGTGGCGGCCCCATCGATCAGCCGCGCCCCCGCAAAGCGGGCCAGTTTGACCAGATCGATATCCAGTTCATCCCGCGTGTAATGCCCGGCCACAAAGCCCGGCAGCATACCTGAATAGGGCGCTGTCGGGCCGGGATTGATCACCGTGACCCGCACACCAGGCAGCGGGTTCATCCCCCATTGCCGCAAGACCAACGCATGCGTATGGCCACCACCAATCAGAACAAGGTCACGGGTCAGGGGAAACAGGGTCATACCCTGCGTTCTAAACGGGCTGGGGCTAGGGGGAAAGCCACTGTCCCTCCCACCCACGCTCTCGTGAAAAACTGCAACGCCGGTGCTGTTCACCCAGATGAACCGCGTCGATTTGCATAACGGCACAAGACAAGACCGCAAAAGTCGCAGGTTCCGGCGCTTTGACATAATCCAGCGCGCCCTGAATTGGTTGTCCAGGCGGTGGTGTGACCCCATAGGACTGGCGCGCGTGGTCGGGTATTTTGTCCCAAAGCGACTGTGTCTGCGGGCCTGATTGGATGTCGACTTCGGCTTGTAGACGGATTTGCAGGTCTTGCTTGGGATCCCAGATGTGCAAGGCCGCACGTGCGTTGTTTCTCAAGCTTGCAACCTTGCCAGAGTAAAGATCGGTATGCAGTGTGACCAGTCCTGCATCACGATCGGCAGACCGCAGGACAACAGTGCGCGCCTCGGGCCAGCCTGCGGGCGACACCGTTGCAAAGGTCGGACGCCTAGCAGGATGGCGCGCATCAGCGACCCCCCGCCCCAGCGTGTCCCACAGTTTCTGCCAGATCCCGTCACGGGTTTCGAACCAGTTAGTCATAGCCTGTCATTTCCAGATATCCGATGCCACTGTGGCTACCGCCGACGGTCACGGGCCCCTCCCAATAGGGGACAGATGTCGCCATCCAGGCATTGTCGTTGATCGCGGCAACGGTAATGTCGACCGCGTGATCGGGTAACATGACACGCCATCTTATGGGAACGTCGTTGTCATTGGTGGCAAGGGGTGTCGCGCTGAAAGCACCGTCACTGTAGGCCGTGGTTTTGCCGTCGGGGGTGATCCAGGTCGCCGATGTAAAGTTGTTCCCGTCGGTTTGTTGCAACCGAAACCCCATCAGCTTGTGACCGTCGTCGAAAGACAAGGAAAACCAATCCCAGCCGGTTTGGTTGTCGGCCAGTGGTTGCGATGACCATTCGCGATCCAGCCAGGCCGTGCCCGTGACCGGCACGTCACCTTCGGGCAGCTGTAGCGTGCCACTGATTTCGAAGAAGGGTTGCGAGTAGTAGTAGGACGCCTGCCCGGCGGCAGACTTGACCGAAAAACCCCGATCCCCATGAAAGACAAGCGGGCCTTGCGCCTGTAGCGTCATGTCATAGGCAAAGTCAGCGCCACTGGCTGACATACGCAGCGTGTCCCAATCCCCGGTCAGCCGCCAGTCATCAATCCACGCCTCAAACGGATCGGCCACCACACCGGCCTGCCCAATCCCGCCGCGCGCCAGCCGTTCGCTGACATAATGCGCATCTGGTGTCGTGACCGCCGCATGGCCCATCCAAAGCTGCGGCGATGACCATCCGTCGCCTTCATGCGGTGCCATGGCAGAGCGGAATAGCGTCCATTGCAGGCCATGGGGCGTGCCGTCTCGTGCGGTCAGATTCGCGGTCAGATACCACCATTCGATCCTGTAGGCCGGATGCGCGCCATGATCTGCCGGGAAGTCAAAAACCGGACTTGGTGCAGGAACGGCAAAACCCTCCACCTCGCTGCCCAGACCCGCAAAACCTTGCGCGCTGACCTGAAATGGTAAAAGGCAAAGGATCAGTGCTTTAGCGTTCATTGGAAAAGACCTTTAACAAGTCAGCGGGCGGGGTGCGCGCCAGCCGCCGCGCCGGCAAGAGCGCTGCAAGAACAGCCGCGATAAGGGCGAACAGACCCAGCCGCGCGTAGTCGAACGGGAACAGGTACATCGGCAGTTTCCATCCAAAAGCCGCGACATTCACGACCGCCAGAAGCGCCCAAGCCAGCGCCAGTCCAAGCGGTAGCGCGACAATGGCTGTCAACAAGGCCAGCAGCACAGCACGCAAAAGCTCAACCTGTCCGATTTGCTTGCGCGTCATCCCCATGGCCCAGGCTGGTGCCAGTTGTGGCACACGCATGCCTGCAAGGGTCAGAAGGCTCATCAATATGGCGAAAGCCGCAACGGCCAGAGTGAGTATGTTCAGTGCGGTGGTGACTGTGAATGTCCGTTCAAAGATCGACAGTGACATTGCTTTGATACTGGCCTGATTGATGGATTGGGTAGGGGCGATGCCAGTGGCGGCCTCCAGTTCGGTCAGGAAAGTCGGCACGTCATCCGGGTTTAGCCTGATCCCGAAACTGCGTGGCGTGATGTCGGGATAAAGTGCGGCAAAGACGTCCTCACCGATGACCGCCTGCCCAATCGGATTGCCATAGTCGCCATAGACACCCGCCACCAAAAAGCTGCTGCCCTGCAAATTGATCGTATCGCCAACAATCAACCCGCCGCGCCGCGAAAGCTGTTCGTTGATCAGCACCGTTTTCCCGGCAAATGTCGTGTCCCACAGATCAGCCGCGCTTTGCAGAAACACCCAGTTGTCGCGATAGGTGCTATGGTCGCGGGTGCCGTAAACCTCTGTCGGCTGACCAGCGACGGTCACGTCTGAATTCTGAATAGGTAAGACGGCATCGACCCGCGGCTCCGCAAAGGCAATGAGGGCCGCAGTCTGCCCTTCATCCGCGGTCCGGATGTAAAGCTCAGACGCGAGGCGCTGATCCAGGAAATCGACAAATGTCAGCCGAAAGCTGGAAACCATGGTCGACACGCCGATATTCGCAGCCATGGCCAAGAGCAGCGCCATTAGGGCCAGTGACAAGCCCGGCAATTGCTGCCGTGTATCCGCCCAGAACCATTGCGCCCGAACCGACCGCGCCCCGCGGCTGGCCAAGGTCAGAATCTGATCAAGGATCAAAGGCAGTGCCAATGCCGCCCCAACCAAAAGGCTGCCCAATAAAGCAAACCCACCAATCAGCCCGGTTGCAGTGAACATCAGTACAACAGACAGCAGCAAAAGCAGCACCGCGCCGATCCCTTGCACCTGCGCGCTTTTGCCCGCTGCCATCGCCAATGCGCGTGGTTGGGCTGCGGCCAAGAGGGGCATCTGTGCCAGCTTGTAAAGTGCGCCGCTGGCGGCAAGCGCTGTGCCACCCAGTGCAATTGCCAACCCCGATAGCCACCAGACAGGGCGGAGTTGCAAAGTGCCCGAAACGTCCGCGCCGTAAAGCCCACGCAAGGTTGCTGCGACATCCGGCAGTAGCAGGGCCGCAATCACATAGCCTAGTGCTATGCCGATCCCCCCCGCAACAAGGGCAAAGAACATCAGCTCTGCCCCCATCAACAAGACCAGCCGCCGCAAGGGCAGCCCCAGCGCCCGTAATGTGCGCACGACCGGGCGACGCTGTTCGAAGGCGAGACCTATTGCGCCATGCACAATGAAAATCCCAACCGCGAAGGACAACAGCCCAAAGGCAGTCAGGTTGAGGTGAAAACTGTCTGTCAGACGTCCGATATCAGATCCGGCCTGCGCCTGCTGGCGGATCAGTTCCGGTGCGACATCCGCAAGGTCCGACTGGCCCTTTGCTTGCTGTGGTGCCACAAGCAGGCTGTCGATGAGGTTCTCTTTACCCAAAAGCCGCTGTGCCACGCCGATATCGGTCAGGGCGGTTCCGGGGGCCGTCTCTGGTGAGAGGATGACATTGAGGTCCGCCAAATCGGCTGCCGTTTCGGCATTGGCAAAAAGCTGACCTTCACCGGTCAGAAAGTCGCTGATCTCTGTTCCTTCTTGCGGCGCGATGGGACCGATGCCGCCCGGTGCCGTCAATGGGTCCACCCCCACGATCCGCACGCCATTATAGCGGCCATCGACAACCGGACTGACCAACCAGCCCGCACGGCGCAGCGCGATATAGGTCGCCTGATCCATCGGTTGCCCGTCCCGGCGCACCAACCTGTCAAACTGCCCCTCGCCTAATGTCGCGGCGGCCGCATCATAGCTGGCGCGTGCCTCGGCATTGACGGCCTGCACCCCCGACCACAATGCAGTTGCCAGCGCCAGCCCGGCCAACAAGGTAAAGAGCTGCAGCGGATTGCGCCACCAATGAGACAGCAAAGCCTGCAACGTGACCCGCGTCACGCGATTTTACCCGATTTCAAGTGCAAGCGGCGAGATAGGCGGCTTGCCAGTGCATCGGAATGGGTAACCATCAAAAGCCCTGCGTCTGAGGCCGCAACCAGTTCCAACATCAGATCCATCACGTCTGCGGCTGTCGCCTCGTCCAGATTTCCTGTTGGTTCATCGGCGAGCACCAGACGTGGTTTAGGTGCAAGCGTTCTGGCAATTGCCACGCGTTGCTGCTGGCCGCCCGACAATTGTTCGGGGTACTTGTTCAATTGATCTGTCAGCCCCATTCGGGTGGCCAGGGTCTGCGCCCAGTCGGCATCATACTGATCCGCCAACCGCGCCTGAAACGCGATATTGTCGGACACCTTCAGGCTGGGGATCAGGTTGAACTGTTGAAACACCACCCCAACCGTTCCCCGGCGCAATGCCGCACGCCCGGTGTCATCCAGGCCTGCAATGTCCTGACCTTGCAGGATGATGCGGCCCTTGTCAGGGCTGTCCAATCCCCCAATCAGATGCAGAAGTGTGCTTTTGCCACTGCCGGATTCACCGGTGAGCGCCAGCGTCTCACCCGCGTCAAGGCTAAGGTCCACACCACGCAGGACCGCAAAGGGGCCGTCTGCCGTGGCATAGGTTTTGTGGATGTTTTCAACCGTTAACAGCATCAACCCTCGCTTTGGCGCATGACCTAACACGCCAGCAAGCGAAGGAAACCATTGTCGATGCGATTAAGCGATGCCGCACAGGTCTGGCAGCATGCTTTGGTACGTTACCTAAGCCGCGATCAAGGCGACCTGATTACCGGCAGGGTCAATGACAACCAACCTTTCGATGTAACCCTGGCGCCGGTCCCACTCTGTTTCATAGCCCGATGCCGTCAAGTGATCCGACACATCGCGGATGTTGCGGATTGGGAAGGCGGGAATCTCCGAAAGGTCCGGCTTAAAATCAGGCATTGTGCCAAAATAGATCTGACGGGTACCGGAAACGGCCCAAAAACCGTCCTGTCCCAGATGGGCATTCGGGGCGCGCATTTCATCAAGCCCTAGTTGATCCAGGTAAAAAGCTCGTAATGCTTGTTCTTCTTCCGGTTCCATGGGGATAAATATCTGGCGCAATCGCGTGTTCTGGTGGGCTGCATCCCGACCCGCGCTGTAGGCCATGTCGGGTCCGCGCCGCTTGCGCGGTTTGCGGTCGTCAAATGCATCCTTGCGCCCGCCGAATACTTCAATAATCCAGCCAAAAAGCGCTTCGAACCAGGAAAACTTATCACGTTGCCTGCGCTTGTTCAGTGCGGCAGCACCAAGGATCAACAGACCCAAGATGATCCATGGGATTAACTCGTTCATGTCCATGTTTTCATGCCTGCATAATCAATTCGATACGGTTACCAACCGGATCAGCCGTAAAACAGCGTTTTACTGCAGGCAATGCCGTGTCCCAAGTGATTTTAAAGCCCGCCGCGTCAAGCTGCTGTGCCAAGACATCAAGATCGGCGACAACAAAGGCCGGATGCGCCTTGGTCGCCGGATGAAAATCGGGATCGATGCCAAAATGCACTTGCAACGGACCAGCCTGCGCCCAAAAGCCACCACGCGCCTGCAATGGGGCCGGTTTAGGAATTTCTTCCATGCCAAGGAGGTCACAATAGAACGCACGCATCTGGCTTTTTGCCCCCTTGGGCAGAGCCAATTGAATGTGATCAAGAGATGTAATCATGTTATTCACCGTCATCTACCCCATGGTCAGTACCGCCTGACCCACCTTTGCCACCGCCACCCGATCGGCTGAGCAGCCAAACTACGACAACAAAAACGATGACAACCACGATGAAGTTCTGGGTGATAACGTCCTGGAGCATGTATCCTCAAATAATTGTATACTACAGTATACAATATGGGAGCCATAATGATGAATTCAAGACGTCATGTGCCGCCACGTTCTACTGTTCCTTGCCTGCAGCACGCGTAAACTGACCGGACAGCATCAGGGAGGCACTTATGACAGATATCGTTATCTTGGGCGGCGCGCGCACGGCCATTGGCACATTTGGCGGCGCTTTGGCTGGCACAACCCCGATTGAATTGGGGACCATCGCTGCCAAAGCCGCGTTGGAACGCAGCGACGTCGAAGGCGCACAAATCAGCCATGCTGCCTTTGGCCATGTCATCAACACGGAACCCAAAGATATGTATGTCAGCCGTGTTGCCGCCATGAACGCAGGCGTGCCCGACACAACGCCTGCCATGAACGTCAACAGGCTTTGTGGATCGGGGGTGCAGGCGATTGTTTCTGTCGTCCAATCGCTCATGCTGGGCGATGCAGAGTTTGGCCTCGCTGGTGGTGCCGAGAACATGAGCCGTTCACCCTTTATCATTTCTGACCAACGCTGGGGCGCCAAGATGGGTGACGTGCGCACGCAAGACATGATGCTGGGTGCGTTGAACTGCCCATTTGGCACCGGCCATATGGGTGTCACAGCCGAGAATGTCGCGGCCGAGCATGACATTAGCCGCGCGGACCAGGATGCCTTTGCCATGCAAAGCCAGGAACGGGCTGCGGCTGCCATTGCTGCTGGCTATTTCGACACACAGATTGTTCCCGTCCCGATCAAAAAACGACGGGAGACTGTGGAGTTTGCGCAAGATGAACACCCCAAGGCGACGACGATGGACGCGCTATCCGGATTGCGCCCCGTTTTTCAAAAGGATGGATCGGTCACGGCGGGCAATGCATCGGGCTTGAATGATGGCGCGGCGGCCGTCGTGCTTGCCACGGCAGATGCGGCAGAACGGGCCGGTCTGACCCCGAAATTCCGGATACTGGGTTACGCCCATGCTGGCGTCCGTCCTGCTGTGATGGGCATCGGACCTGTTCCTGCAGTTGCCAACCTTTTGGTCAAGACAAAGCTGACCGTTGATGATTTCGATGTCATTGAGTCGAATGAAGCCTTTGCAGCTCAGGCCCTTGCCGTGTCGAAAGAACTGGGGCTGGATCCGGCGCGCGTGAACCCCAATGGCGGCGCAATTGCCCTGGGTCATCCGGTGGGCGCAACCGGTGCGATCATCACGGTGAAAGCAATGTATGAGCTTGATCGTATCGGCGGCAAACGGGCCTTGATCACCATGTGTATCGGCGGTGGCCAAGGCATTGCCCTCGCGATTGAGCGGCTTTGATCAAAAGCGGATCGGCTGCAGTGATGCTGCCAGTTCTGCCATAATACTCATTGCGGCAAGGGCCGAACTGCGTGGGTTGTCAGGCAAGCTGTTGCCTGAGATGACACATTGCAATGTGCCAAAGTCACCTTTGGCGCTGACCTCGTGGATGTTGGCGTCAATTCCAGGGTCCGCGATCAGATTGACTTGCGTCTTGTCAAAACCGGCACCCGCAAGTGCGACGGCAGCGGCCACATTAGCGTTTTTGGGATAGGCAAGCGCCGCATTACGCGCAGTGCCTTGAAAATGCGTGTAAGGTGCGGTGAGGCTTGCCAAATCAACGGCATCTGCCGCAGGCGACCCTATCCACCCTTTTGGCGGCTTGCGCCCGGTATAAGTGACCTGTTCGATTTGCCCAACGGTTGCAGCACGCAAGACATCAAGCCCGCCAATGGCACCACTTGCCAACCGCAATCTTGCGCTACCGGTCACGGCGGCCTGCTCAAGACAGGCATAAAGCACCGGGTCGGCAAGCGCGCCCAGCGATACGGTCAGCACATCGATTCCCTTTGCCAGCGCCTTGGGTCCATGTTGTGCGAGCGCTTTATGTCCGCCGCAATCAACGACCAGATCAGGCCTTTCGGACAGGTCGTCTATGTCGTCAACTTGGCTAGGGGCAGAGACTTTGCCTAGCCTGACAATCTGGGCGATTTCGCGGATCTGATGGCGCGGCAGCTGCTGGCGCACGTAACCTGCAATCGCACCCATACCGATTATCGCAATCTTCATCTTCGTCCCTCGCGTGATCGCCTGATCTGTTGCCCACATGACACTTCGCCAAGCGCTGATCTAAATTTGCCCCAATTTGAGCAACAAACCGCTCGATTTGTCATGTTTATCCACGAATACTGTCCACGGGGGTGGATACAGCGATTGACAAAGAGAGACGCCATGACGCCTATTTTTCGACTATTCGCACTGTCTGCAATGTGTTTTCTGACTTTTCCAAGCGCCGCAGCCGCAGAGGAAAAGCCGATCTACGATCAAGTTGTTGAAATTCTAGCCTCCGAGCGCGGCACCGTGCGCCGTTGGGCTTATTCTCCAAAACTCACTGTTATTCACGAAGGTGACCCCCATAGAGACCAGATCAATGGGCTAGTCGATATGGTCAACGCGCGCATTCCCAATTTTCCTGGTGTTGGTGAGATCGAGTTTTTTGACCTTGGGCAGTTTAACCGGCGCTTGGCAGGCAACATGCATTTTCGCATGCCCCGACAAAGCTTTGATGGCGTTGATGGATCCATTGTGCGAGCCATGTTGCGTGGCGGCGAAGATGGCGACGATATCTCGCTGACCGGAAGCATCTTTATCTTTCTGACCAGTCTGGAAAACGGGATTACCCTGGGCGCGCTGACCCAAAGCACCAAGCGGCTAAGCCGCCAATTCGCCGAAGGCACCGAAACCCGCTGTTATTTCAACGTGATGTCCAAGAACGACGAATTGCGCGCTGGATTCATCTTTATCAATAATGATGCCAGCCAGACGCCCATTGCAGAGTGTATATATGAAGAGTTTCTTCAGACACTTGGTTTGCTGAACGACTCGCAAGGATCATCCGTTTTTACATTCGACAACTCCGTCGCGGTTCGGGACAACCGTGACCCCGATTTTCGGCTGCTAGAAGCGCTTTACAGTCGTGATGTGTCGCCCGGTGATGACGCACGCAAGGTCGCTGAGCTGTTTCTAAACATCCCGCCTTCGCCAGTCGTCGAGATCGTCGACAGACCCTAGGTGCCGTCAGGATAGTCGCGTAAGAAGACCCATTTATCCCCTTCTGACAGATCCGGGTCAAAACAGTAACCTCCGCTACGGAAGTCCTTAATATCCTCGGCCTTTGTCAGCCTGTTTTCGATGACATAGCGCGCCATAGCCCCGCGCGCGCGTTTCGCGAAGAAGCTGACAATGCGCGGTTTGGTGTCTTTCAGCTCCATAAAGGTCGGTGTGATCACACGCAGTTTCAGCGCTTTGCGATCAGCGGCACCAAAATACTCCTGGCTGGCGCAATTGATCAGCGTGTCGGTCCCCTGCGCCTCTGCATCCGTGTTCAACGCCTTTGCAATGGTATCGCCCCAGTAATCGTATAGCGATTTACCACGGCGTGTCTTTAGTTTGCTGCCCATTTCCAATCTATACGGTTGGATGGCATCCAGTGGACGAAGCAAACCATAAAGCCCCGAAAGGATGCGTAAATGGCCCTGCGCCCATGCCAGATCATCTTTGGACAGCGTTTTTGCCTCAAGCCCCTGATAGGTATCGCCATTAAAGGCCAGTGCTGCCGGTTTGGTTGTTGCAGGCGCGGGATCGGCGGCGAAGACCTGAAAGCGGTCGCGGTTCAGACGGGCCAGATCATCTGATATCCCCATCAGACCCTTCAGCTGCGTCAGTGTGAGGTTGCGCGCTGTTTTTGACAGCCTGACGGCATCGTCCTGAAACAGTGGTTGTGTGGCGTTGATATCCACAGGGTCCATATCAAGCGATTTGGCTGGCGAAACAACGACGAGCATTGTGGCAGAGTCCTTTCATGTCTTCGGCAGAGATGTAACATGGTCACCGTTATTGACCAGCCTGACAGCATGTGGCGAATGTGCACTTCATGAAATGGCTGCATTTGCGGAGGAAGCAATGAAACTGTGCCGGATCAGAACCGATGCCGGGGTAAAACCTGCGGCTTTGGATGGTGACGGGGTCTATCGTGATCTGTCGGCACATTGTGCCGATCTGACCCAAGCGAACATCACGGCTCAGGGGCTTTCGGCCTTGGCACATCTGGATCTGATGGACCTGCCTCAGATCACCGGCACCCCTGCCCCGTTTCTCGCGGATTTCCGGCGGATTTTTTGTATTGGTCTCAACTACTATGACCATGCGGCCGAGATGGATCTGGATGTGCCAGAGCATCCGATCTTGTTCATGAAGGCCTGTGCCCCAAGCGGAGCCAATGATCCGATTGTTCTGCCCAAAGGGTCAACAAAAACGGATTGGGAGGTCGAATTGGGTGTGGTGATTGGCGCGACTGCCCAACATGTCAGCCACGCGCAGGCACAAGAACATATCGCAGGGTATTGCGTGGCAAATGATGTGTCTGAACGTAGCTTTCAGATGGATTTTGGCGGGCAGTGGGTGAAAGGCAAATCTGCTGATAGTTTCGCCCCGGTTGGCCCTTATCTGGTGACGAAGGACGAAATTCCGGATGCTCAGAATTTGGCGATGTCGCTCGAGTTGAACGGCAAGCCCATGCAAAACGGCTCAACTGCGACCATGATCTTCCCCGTCCCAGAAATCATCGCACATCTTAGTCAGTTTCTAACCTTACATCCCGGTGATTTGATTCTGACCGGCACGCCACCCGGTGTCGGCGGTGGCAAAAAGCCGCCTCAGTTCCTAAAATCGGGCGATGTCGTCACGGCAAGTATTGAGCGGCTTGGTGAAATCAACCAGAAGGTTGTGTCCTTTGAGACCTAGTTCAATTGTACCTGTAGCGGGTACTGTCCGTCTTCAAACGGGCCGAACAGATCTGGTAGATCGGGATGATCAACCGGTTCGCCAGAATAATCGGCGACCAGATTCTGTTCTGAAACATAAGCCACGTAAAAACTTTGATCGTTTTCAGCCAACAGGTGATAAAAAGGCTGATCTTTTTTCGGCCGACTGTCTTCGGGGATCGCGTTGTACCAAGCGTCGGTATTAGAGAACATTGCATCCACGTCAAAGACCACCCCTCGGAAGGGATGTTTGCGGTGACGGACGACCTGCCCGAGATGATACTTTGCTTGTGTCTTAAACATTTCACTATACCCCGAGCCCTATATATGTCGGCAGCAGATGAAAAGTCTACGTCCAGACCCAACAAATAAAGGAAACAGTCTGTGAACATCGCCCTGACAGTGCTGAATATTACGGCACCTGTATTTCTGCTGGCGGCCGTTGGTTTTGCTTGGGTCAAACTTGGTTTTGAGTACCGGGTGGCGTTCGTCACGCGTATGGCGATGACCCTTGCCGTGCCCTGTCTGATCTTCGACGCGCTGATGAAAACCGAGATCGCGCCCGAAGCATTGGCAGCGCTTTCGTTGGCGTCTTTTGCAGCTTACGGAGTTGTTACGTTTGGGTGTTTTGTGCTGGTCCGACTGGCCCGACTGGATACGCAGACCTACCTTGCGCCGTTGATTTTTGGCAATACCGGCAACCTGGGTTTGCCACTGGCACTGTTTGCATTTGGTGAGACAGGATTGGGTTATGCAGTTGTCGTTTTTGCTGTGATGGCCATCCTGTCATTTACCATCGGGATATGGATGGTTGCAGGAAAAGGGTCATTTCGACGCGTCATGGGTGAACCCTTGGTTGCCGCAACGTTACTGGGGGCTGTGTTCCTTTGGCAGGACTGGGAGACGCCCGAATTTTTGACAAATGCTATCTCTTTAATCGGGCAGATGGCAATTCCCATGATGCTGATCACGTTGGGGGTTGCTGTTGCGCGCCTTGAAACACAGGCGATTACCCGCGCGGTCTGGTTGTCGGTCGCGAAGGTGGTCATCTGCATTGGCGCGGCTTGGCTTGTCACGCAATGGTTCGATCTGGACCCCGTCGCCTCCGCGGTGTTGATCGTGCAGGTGGCCACGCCAGTGGCGGTGACGTCTTATCTGCTGGCAGAAAAATATGGGGCCAACGCACAACCTGTTGCGGGCCTGGTCGTCGCGTCGACACTTCTTTCGGTGCTCGTATTGCCGCTGATCCTGGCATTTGTGATCTAGACAGCTTGCATTGGGGATTCCCAGACCACATCGAACGCGCTATGTTCAAAAAAAACAAAAAGCGAGAGGCAGATGAGCAGTATCTTTCGCGCGATAGCATGTGTGCTGTTACTGGGCAGTTGCGGATCAAGCTCGGGCGATTTTTCAGCCCCGCGGGATCTGGATAACGCCTGCAGCATCGCGTCTGAGCGCCCCCAATACTTCAGAGCTTTCCAAAGGGTAGAGCGCAAATACGGCGTCCCGGTGCCATCGCTGATGGCGATCATCTACCAGGAAAGCAAATTCATTGGCGACAACCGCACCCCGCACCGCTACGCGCTAGGCGTTATTCCGGTCGGACGACAGTCATCAGCATTTGGATATAGCCAGGCGCTTGATGGTACTTGGGAAGAATACCAAGATCAGGAAGGCGGTCGGCGCGCGCGGCGTGATGACATCGACGATGCTACTGATTTCATGGGGTGGTATATGGCCCAAACAGTCGACGAAACGGGCGTCCCTATCACCGACACCCGTAATCAGTATCTCGCTTATCACGATGGTCGCACCGGGTTTAAGCGCGGGACATGGCGCGCGAAAAGCTGGCTGGTGCGCATTGCAGGCGAGGTTGAAGCGCGGGCGGTGATGTATGACACGCAGCTGCGTTCCTGTGGGAAGATTTAGTCAGCATCCACACTCAGGCTTGATCGCCACCGTTTGAAATACAAAGCCCCGCGCAAGTGCGGCGGGGCTTTGGGTCGGGCCATCCCGACATGCGCGTTGCAGCCTAAAAGCCGCGATCGCGCATTTCAGTGATAATGCTGAACTTGAGATCTCGAATGGATCCACCTGACACCAGATCATTCAGGATTACCGTTGTCTGCGTGCCAAACTCATCTGTTACAATCCACTGGCGCAGCTCAACCGGATTGGCGGTGAAGACCAGCTGAATGTTACCATATTGCGGGTTGTCAGGATCTTGCGCCGTAATGGTGGTTGTTGTGCCGTCTGTCGTTGTGTTGGTCACCATCCGTTCCCGCGTCAGATCAACATTGTCACGCAAAATAATCCCCAGCGGGGTCTGATTCAGCGGGAACCGGTCTGGAGCGACATTGGATCGGGGGTCAAATACTGCCAACTGCCCGCCGCTTGCCAAAACAAGTGCATTGTTCGGCGGGCTATACTCAAAGCGAATGCGTCCGGGGCGTTTGATAAAGATCTGCCCAGTCGATAGCGTGCCATCCTGATTGATCTGCGTAAAACCACCTTGGGCGGTCTGCAACTGGTTCAGATATTGCGAGATTTGCGGCAATGAGAGCTGCTGCGCATGTGCAGCAGCCGCGAAAAACGCCAGCATTGCTGCCGTTGCGATGTAAAGAAGACGTTTCATCATATCCGTTACCTATGCTTTCAGATGCGTTTTTGCACCTATGGGATAGGTTTCACAACAGCATGGTCACCTGTGTTAGGCGATATCATGCCCGCGGTTTCCGAATAACGGACGCAAAGGCAAGGCTAAAAATAAGGCGGATTAACCCGCTATCGCAGCCACGCCTCGACCCGGGTGTGCGTTGGCCCAGGGACCTGCCCTTCATAGCAGGTTGCAGGCGAAACACCGCCAAACCCATAGGATGACAGCGTCAGATTCCCGGCTTCAACAACATCGGGTGCAAATTCGGCAAAGGCCGACAGGACATCTGCTGCTGCCTGTTCAGATGCGGAAATCGCCTCTTCGGGGCCGCTGTCGCTTGTTGCGAACCCTGCAAAAATCAATTCACGATTTGCAGATTCTGGTGTCCGAAGCATATCAGCCAAATCCTGCATCATTGCGCGGTTCAATGCGCCTTCTGCAGCGCTGGCCGGACCGCCCGTCATTGTTGGCGACAGACGCGCCGCCTCGAAAAGCGTTTGGAACATCTGGGCGGCAACTGGGCGCTCAACTGCCTCAAAAGAGCCATTCAGAACGGTGCTCAACCGGGCATTTTTTTCGGCACTGTCCTGAACAACCCCTCCAACCGCCGAAAGACCATCCGCCACAAGCAGCTGTTGTGCGGTATCCGAAGCGGCAAAATCAAACAAGGCAGTCGGTAGCGCTGTATTTGGCGCGCGGTCGTAAATGACCATCGTGGGACGTATGAGAGGATAGTCACCAGATGCGATATAAAATGGTGTCGGCGGCACAGCGACCTCACACGAACCGCTGACCGACAGTGTTTCACTATTCGCCGCACCTGCGAGACTAACAACGCTGATACTGCCAGGAAGCTGGTCAACCGACAGCGCCAATGCTGTTTCGTCTGCGAGTGTCAGTACATTTGCGGCGATCGATTTGTCCTCAGGCTCCATGATGAAAGCGATCTTATCGTTGCGCAGCGCCGCATCCTGCGGCAATTGCAACGGCAAGATCGTCAGATCTGCACCGCCAAGCTGAGACCAGTTTGTCAGATCACCCGCATAAATGCCGGCAAGTTGCGACACAGAAACAGTGTCGACCCCGACATTTGGTGCAGCAATCACTGCAAAGGCATCCAGTGCGACTTGTTGATGGGTAAGTTGTGTTGCAGTTGCCCAGCCAACGGGACCGGAAAACGCAGCTGTTGCGGTACCGCGCAGCGGAACAGTGCGCACGCGCAGATCCGATGCATCGCCGGCCTGTGCCAGTGAAATCGTTGCTGTCTGGTTTCCTGCATCATTCTGCAAGAAAAGCTGACCTTGATCATCAAGGCTTGCGCTGGCGTCCCCTCCAGCAACGATGAACCCCCCTGCAATCCTGCTATAAATCATGTTTTGCGGTGAAGCGTCGAAGCTGATCACAAAATCATCCGAAGCGACTTCGGCCACAACAGGCGGTTCACTTGCCTCAACGCCATCAAAGGATGCTGCTGTCAGACCGAAAGCAGGGTTGGCAATTGCATCCAGACAAGCCGCGCCATAGCAGATAACCTCGGACGCAGGCACACTGACTTGACCAACCGAGGTTTGGACAGAGAGCATGACACCGTTAAACCCGGTGATCTCACCCTCGACGCTTATGAATTCATCTGCCGAACGCAGCTCAACCTGTTGGGCCAAACCGACGCAAGGCACTAATACAAAAAGTAGAGAGGGAAGTGTTGTACGCAGCATTTTCTTGGTACTCCGGAACATTCTAAGAAGCGGACGTAACGATGCCCCATTGAACACAAGTCAACAAAAACAGACGAATATTTCAGCAAAGCGGGATAGTTCCCCCAATAAGCCAGCACTGTTCAGGAATTCACAACAATGCAGTTTCGCTATGTTTTGAACAGGTTACAGATAGCGTGACCTGTCACAATGGGCGACTGGTGCACCTGTGCATTATCTCAGCACGCATAGGTTGAGGTGATGAAATTTTCAGCACATCTTTTCACGCCAGACCCGTTCTCTCCACGCTGGCCCCGTAATCGTCCCATCTTATCTTTACCCGTCCTTGCCCGCAGGATGCCGCTGCAACGCACCAAAGTCAAAAAGTGCCGGATCCAGCAAATGCGAAGGCCGTGCGTTCGTTAATGCGCGGAACATGACTTGCCGACGACCCGGACTGTTACGCTCCCATGTATCAAGGATTTGCTTGACCTGCTGACGCTGCAAACCATCCTGAGAGCCGCATAAATCGCAAGGAATGATTGGGTACTGCATCGCTTGCGCAAATTTTTCACAATCTGCTTCTGCGACATGAGAAAGAGGGCGATAGACGAAAAGATCCCCTTCTTCATTCAGAAGCTTTGGCGGCATCGTCGCGAGGCGACCGCCTTTTTTGGCCTTCAGCCAGCGCACACTCCTTCTTCAGCGGTTTCAAACTTTCTGGATTGCTTAGATCAACATGCATTCCATCAATTGACTGGCGAAATCTTGGCCAAGCCCCAGATGATCCTCAACAAGAACGGTTTGAGAGTTTGACAATCGAATGGAGACGTCACCACTTTCTTGCTGAAGGACATTTTCTGCGAACCATTCCGCAAGATCCGATGCGGCTGCCAAGATATCGAATGCTGTCAAATCCAGAACATCATGCGCCGCACCCGTGGTTCGAAAATCTGTGATTGTGTCTGAAAAGAAGCTCGCTTCGGCCTTAAAAACAAAGGTGTCTGCACCCGCTCCGCCGGTCAGCTCATTCCGACCAGATCCACCGCAGAGGATGTCAGCGCCGGTACCGCCCAGCAGAACGTCATTTCCGGCACCCCCGTCCAAGATGTCGTTGCCCCAGGAACCATCCAAAAGGTCAGCCCCGGCATCGCCAAACAAGACGTCAGCATCGGCACCGCCGTCAAGGGTATCGCCCCCAGTGCCACCATACAGCGTGTCAGACCCATTCCCGCCGCGCAGATCGTCCATGCCAGCACCGCCATACAATATGTCGTCGCCTTGTTGACCGGTCAACTCGTCGTTGCCACTGCCACCGCTCAGCGTGTCTTGCCCTTGACCGCCGCTGAGATAATCCGCACCGCCATCTCCTGAAAGTGCATCATTACCCGTACCGCCGAACAGTCGGTCGTTTCCTGTGCCGCCAAAGAGCGTGTCATTGTCGGATCGACCATAGAGCGTGTCGGTCCCACTGCCCCCGTAAAGCGTGTCATTGCCAGAGGCACCGCCAAGAACATCGTCGCCCGCGCCGCCCCAGACCACATCGTCACCAGCGCCCGCCCAGACACGATCGGCACCGATGCCACCTTCGATTGTGTCATTTCCCGCGCCACCATAGATCTTGTCGTTCCCGCCGTCACCAAAGAGCGTGTCATTCCCAGATGAGCCGAAAAGCCGGTCATTGCCTTCGGAACCCGACAAAACGTCATCGCCGTCCCCGCCATGAAGCGCGTCAGACCCGGTTCCGCCGGTCAGCTCATCGTTTCCCGCCGCGCCATACAAAACGTCGACGCCAACGTTTCCGGCAAGGACATCATTGCCTTGGCCACCAAACAAGACATCGTTTGCGCTGCCGCCGGACATATCATCATCATTGCTTGCGCCGAACAGCCGGTCCTCGCCCGCACCGCCAAGCATCGTGTCGCTCCCGGTGCCACCATAGAGCAAATCATTGCCACCATCGCCGGACATCTGATCATTGCCGGCACCACCCCACAGCCGGTCGTTGATCCCGCCACCTGACCCACCGCCACTACCTGCAGCATCACCGCCAGAAAGGACGTCATCCCCGTCGCCGCCATAAAGCCGGTCCTGACCAGCCTCGCCCATCAACAAGTCTGATCCGGCACCGCCCCTCAGGCGATCAGCGCCGGACGCGCCGTAAATCGCATCATCGCCCCTTTGACCATAGACATTGTCCGCGCTGTTACCCGCCAGGATCTGATCATCTCCGGCCTTTCCGAGGATATGATCCCTCCCCGCGCCGCCCTCAATCTGGTCAGCTTCGGGGGTTCCAAAAATACGTCTTACCATCGTCTCACCGTTCCTTCACAATAGAGGTAACTCTCTGACCTCAAGTGATAATTAGGACCTTGTTAAGCATGACGCGTGGCAGATTAAGCATAGTCCTGCGCATATTCGGGTAGGTCATATGCTCGAAAGGATAGGTGGGCGGCACAACATCAGGCCACTCGCATGGGCTTGTCGGGGACAATGTCGTGACGGATGACGCGTTCGAGGTCTTCACCTTTTGCATCGACCAGAATGCTTAGCATGGATTCGAGCGTGAAGTAGGCCCGAAGCGCGCGAAAGATCAGGTATTCAGGCAGCGCGAGAATGCCTTTCGGCACACCGTTTAAGAGAGACGCGACCACCGCCATGATGGCAGGCGCACCGGTTGTGACAGCAACGATGGATTGCCAGACAATCGGACTGTCAGGGTTGAAGCCGAGGCCGAGCTCCAAAGCGCCAAAGATGATCAGCGGCACAAGCATTGCGCGGCGGGCCGAGTTCACCAGCATGTAGGGCAAGATGACCTTGCCGCGCAGTGTCTTGTTCGGGCCGTAAATCAGATCCCGGCAGCGCGAAGAGATATGATAGATCGACCGAAACCACCGCATCCGCTGTTCCCGCATGTGGCTGTAAGACGACGGCACCTCAGAGATGTATCTGATCTTGGGATCGACCACGGAATGAAAGCCGAGCTCGCCGATGCGCAGTGAAATGTCGGTATCCTCACCGTTCATCCCTTCGACGAAACCACCCAGATGGCGCGGATGATGCGTGCGGTAGACCACGAACATCCCTGGAATGCCGACGACGCCATTCACGGCCCCCATCGCCACTGAATAGAAACCGTGTTTGACCAGAACCTCTAACAGGCGGGCACGGTCGAACAAGGCACCGCCCGGCGGGACGGGCACGCCACCCACAACACCGACATGAGGATCGGTGAAATAGGGCATGGCGCGGCTGAAATTGTCTTCGCCGACCAGCGTATCTGCGTCAACGCGGACGAGGAATTCCGTTTCGCATGCGTCCAGCCCCGCGTTCAAAGCATTGGATTTTCCCGGCTTCGGTACGTTGATGACACGGCCTTTGGCCGCTATGCATGCAGCCAACGTCTCGCGTGCGATGTCTTCGGTGTCATCGGTCGAGTTATTGTTCATGATCAGAATATGAACGTCACCGCCGTAGTGTTTCGCGGCACGGTCCATCGCGTTGATCGTATCTTTGATGATGTAAGACTCATTATGTGCAGGCACGATCACCGAGACGGGCGGGTTGAATTTGGGTTTCTTGGCCGTCAGCACGTCATAGATGGCCAAAAGGTAAAGTTGCCCGAACAGGACCGGCAGGAACAGGAACACGCCGGGGCCGATGCCCCCCAACAAAGTCCACTGCCGCAGGAGCAGAACGATCTTCAGATCCATCCCCCCAACCCAGATCGCGATGGTCGCGGCCACGGCGATACTGATGCCAAGCCTCAGGAAGGCGCGTGTCTGGCTGACGGGCACATGTTCGATGCGGATACGGGCGGGCATGAAACCCCGCTCCAAGAGCTTGAAGGAATAGACCGCAAATCCGAACAACCCCGATGCAATCGCACTGAAATGCAGCGACAACGACCTTCCGATCAGGCTGTCGGCGACTGCATTGGCCAGATCAAAGGCGGCGCAACCCACCAGAAATGTCAGCACCATGTCCAACCCAAAAAGAGCCCGCCCACGTCCCCCGGCAGAGCTGAATGCCGCGAATGCGACAAAGAAAGAGACTAGAAAGATGCGGACGGCAATCGCGTGATGGCCTTCATGTGGTGAAAACACATAGTCGTGGTTCGGAAATATCTGGGCGGCCCAATCGGTGTTGACCAACCAAAGCTGTCCCACGGCCAAGCCGGTGAAGCAGGCCAGCATCTTGGGGCCTTGCCAATTCGAAACAGAACCCGCAAACCGCTTTGGCGCGCTGTCTACAGAGATGTAGTTGATCTGCTCGCGCTTGTCCTCAACCGCGCTCATAACGCGATCTGCGTCATATCGATGGTATCGGGAACGATCAGCACGGCCAGGCTGCTGCGCGGCAATTGAGTACCTGGTTCGAGTAGGTCAATTTGCGGGCGCCGCGTGATCGTATCCTGCGTCACCAACCAGATCGGCCCAGTCTCGGGCAGGGCGAACCCGGCAGATTGCGGCGGTACGACCACGATCTTGGCCTTGGTCGCGTCGGGCTTGAGCGTCGCTGATGTTGGCACCAGCTGGGCCAATAGGCTGCTTGCGGCATTGGCATCTGCCGCACCGAGGACGCCCAAAACACCAAGACCCACCACGCCAACTTCTGACAAGGCCTGACGCACCTCTATGAGCGGGTCAGAATAGCTTGCATCGCCTGCCAGCAGGCGTGTTGTCGGCAGCATTTCTGCCATCAATGCAGGTCCCCGGTCGCAGCGGCCATCGCTGCCCTGCGTTGTGCTCGCGATGATTTCGATGGTGTTGGACGCAGTTTGCACATCAGCTGGCAAGGGGATGAGAGCCGCATAGGACGTCTGGCTGTCATCAAGAATCTCGTGATGGAGCAAGCGGTTCTCTGATCGCGGTTTTGTCAAGGGCGTTGGGTTTGTTGTCCGCCG